>Ga0105054_10002379_pt1 | contig 29946 bp, 31 predicted proteins | sample BON02_FD_78091 | JGI IMG/M metagenome (GOLD analysis project Ga0105054, IMG submission 78091) | Freshwater microbial communities from Lake Bonney liftoff mats and glacier meltwater in Antarctica - BON-02 (megahit assembly) | ecosystem: Environmental > Aquatic > Freshwater > Ice > Glacier...
CAGGCCTGCCTGATTTCATCCATCAAGCCCTGGACTTCCCGCAGGCAATCCATATCGTTGTTGGCGTTGGCATAAATCAGGCGTCGGGTGACGTAGCTGTACAGCTCATTCAGGTTTTGAGCCAAATCACCACCATTTTCAAAATCCAGGGAACCTTGCAAACCCACCACAATGCGGCTGGCGCGCGAAATGGCCACGCCCTTCTCGGCGATTGCGCCATGCCGAAAATGGCCCTGGGCTTCCACCAGGCTGTCAATCAAACCGTCAAACAGCATCTGTATCAGTACGACACCGTTGGCGACGGACGCCTGGGACGCAAAATTGTCAGCGCCGTAAGACTCGATCGCCTTAAAGTTAACCGGCATAGAAGCTTCCCTCCTCAATGTTTAGACACACCGTAAACATCGGCACTGCCCCGAATAACTTGAATCGACCTTATGCCGACTTGGAAGCGGATGGTTTGCTTGCAGCGCGGTCTTCTATGCGCAAGTGACTGCGTAATTTTTTCACAATCGCGCTCAGGAGTTGACTGACACGGGACTCAGTGACCCCCAGAGTTGCACCTATTTCCTTCAGGTTCATCTCTTCAACATAGTAGAGCGACAACAGTAATTGGTCACGCTCCGAGAGCGTCCCTATGGCATCGCCGACGGCACTCAACAATTCATAGTGTTCGACGATTGCGTCAGGCTGGCGACTGCGCTCGTCGGCAATATTCATAACTTCTTCAGTCATGACTTCCATTGAAAAGGTTTCAAATCGTTTGGCGGTGCCGCGTTTTTTCTGGTACTGGTCCAGATCATCACCCAGGTGCTCGGCCAACTCGCTCTGGGTCGGCGCCCGCCCCAACTCGCTGGCAAGCGTGTGAATGGCCTTGTTTTCAGACTTGTTGAACGCCACCGCGGAACGCGGCAAAGAAGACAAGTTGCGCACCTCATCAAGGATCGCACCACGCACCCGACTGACAGCAAAATTCTCGAAATCAACGCCCTTTTTAACGTCAAAGGCGCGCGCCGCTTCGAGCAATCCGATCATTCCGACCTGAATCAGTTCATCGAGCTCCATAAAGGCCGGGATGCGCACCTTCAGGTGCAAGGCAACACGTTTCACCAAACCCAAATGGGCCAGCACCAGTGCCTCACTGTTATTGTGAACCTGTTGGTATAAGTCAGTAGATGCAAGCATGGCTCAAATTTGGTTACTCACCAGACGTTCCACGAAAAATTGCATCCCTCCGGAAACTGTCGGGATTGGCGGCATTTCCGTGACCGACTTAGCCAAGCGCTTGAAATCACGTGCACCGGTGCTGCGCGGAGCGTACTCCAGCACCGGCTCGTATTTCTTGTGAGCCGCTAGGATCAGCCCATCGTTTTGAATCGATCCAAGGTAGTTGGTGGTGGAATTCAAGAATTGCGCGCACACCTGATTGATACGGCGAAACAAATTGTGACCCTCGGCCTCACTGCTGACGGCGTTGGGAATAATGTAGATCTCCCTCAGGCCGTACTCCTGAATCAGAATCTTGATGATGCCGTACGCATCAGCAATCGACGAGGGGTCATCGCGCACCACGATATAGCGGCGCTGGCAGGCCGCCATAAAACCCAGAACCGAAGGAGAAATGCCTGCAGCCATATCCACCAGCATGTAATCAATCTCGCCTTCCAGAGAACTGAAGGCCTGCACAATGCGTGAAGTCTGCAGGCCGTTTAATGCAGCCAGCTCCTGGACACCAGAGGCGCCTGGCACCAACCTGACGCCGTGACGCGACGTGACAATTATGTCCTGCAAAGTTTTCTGCCCACTCATAAAGTGGCTCAGATTGAACGGGCAGGCACAACCCAACGCAATTTGGGAATTGGCCAGCCCCATGTCAGCATCAAAAATCATCATGCTGTAACCCATTTGCTGAAGTGCGACGGCCAAATTGACCGTCACAGTCGTTTTCCCAACGCCACCTTTGCCGCTAGCAACGCCAATAATCTCAGTTCTGGCAGTTTTTTTCATGCTTGTTTGATACTTGTTGAATCAGTTAACCGGGTCTCGCAAACCTCGTGGCCTCTCAGGCACCCTTAGTTGGGAAGAAGGAATGCTGAATTTTAGGTGCATAGTGTTTTCATGCCTCGCCTGCTCACCAGCAGAGTGTGGGGCCGACAAACGGGCCTGTAGTCCTTGCAACCTTGCAGTAGGCTCGGGAATGCGCGTCAATTGCGCCACAGCCATCTCTACCAGCGCAGCGGCACTGAAACCAAGCCTGAGGTCAGCAACATGGGATCCATCGCTTGCAGCAGAAAGCATAATATCATTGCTACAAAGAAACTCAACCAATGGCCAGGGCTGAACTGATTCGTCCAACTTGCTAATCATCAGACTGGCCCAGCTTATACCGGGGGTCTGCAAAATGCGATTCAGCGTGGCACAAGAGGAGTCGGCCGCTAGGACCGCATGAGCCGAGCAGTCCGGATACACCGCCTGGACTTCGGCAACGCGCTGGGTCATGTGCGGGCCGGCCGTGTCAATCAAGACCAAGCCGTGTTTCTGTCGCAGCTCCATCGACCCTTGCAGCATCCTCAGGGAAACCGAATCGTCGGCGCGAAAATACTCGACACCCGGAACATTGACACTCAGATGATCTTGGTGCCAACCGCCGACTCGAGCATCACGGTAGCTCACTACCGCCACATTGCTAGCGCCTTTCACTGACGCAGCATGGCGGGCCAAGCGCGCAACCATCAGCGTCTTGCCCACGCCAGAAGGCCCGACCAGCAAGTGAACGCCCGTTTGCGGCAGCGCTTGGCTCGGGCGTCGTAGCGCATGATTGAGTTGTTCTCGCACCGCCTGCAGAGCCTCGTTCTCGGTTTGCATATCCTTAACCGTATGCAAAAGCAGTGTTCTTAAACCAGTTGGCATGCCAGCCGCTGTGAATGAAGCCAATAGCGCCTCCACCTCGGCGTTCAAATTCAGGCTGCTTTGCCATCCGAAAGCCTTTTGGCTCAATATAAAGTCACGGCGCAACGCGGCAATTTCATCCCGAATGAGCAGAACAAGTTCATGGCTACGTGCGGAATCACCATGACCGACCGCGGCACTCCAACCACTCGCCTGTTCCTGGCCAGCGGTAATCGGTTCGAGTTTGTCAGGCGCGGCCAGTGCGCGTGCATAGTGGCGTCCAAAGTCACCCTCACCAGAACCGCCATCGTGCGAGCTTTGCCCACTGGCGGACTTCGCCTTGAGAGGGCGCTTCGCAAGCACTGCGCGAGGGGTCGATTGCGCTTGATCAACGGCGTCCACTGCCACTACCAGCTCGGTTTGACCCCCCACCTGATGGCTTGAGATGATCAGAACGTCGCGGCCAAATAAGGCGGCGGCCTGTTCTGTGGCGCTCGTGGCGTCGCGTGCGATGATATATTTGAGTTCCATGAATGTAGATTCTTAGGCTTTGTCTTCGGTGTGGACTATGTGGACAACTTTGACGGCCTGATCATCGGGTATTTCGCTATAGGACAAAACGACCAAGTCATTCACCCGATGCCGCACAGATTTGGCCAACCAGGGCCGAATCGACGGCGAAACGATCAGTACCGCACTATGGCCTTTTTCACCTACTAGCTTGGCACCTCCGCGCAAAGCGGTAAACAGGCGCTCTGCCAGGCCAGGCTCCATGACCATTTGGGAGCTGTTTTGCCCCTGACCTTGCTGCTGCAACACGTTGTGCAGCAGTTGCTCCAACCCGGGTTCGAGCGTCATGACGGACAAAGTCTCTTTCTCATCAACCAAGGCTTGCACAATCATGCGGCCCAATCGCGGGCGAACCAGTGCGGTCAACTGCTCTGGCTCTTGCGTGCGAGCGCTGACATCGGAGAGCGTCTCCACAATGGTACGCATATCGCGAATCGAAACAGCGTCGCTCAGCAGATTCTGCAAGGTGCGAGTCAGCACCCCCAAAGAGAGCTTGCCCGGCACCAGGTCTTCTACCAACTTCGGTGATTTGGCGCCGAGTTTGTCGAGTAACTGCTGCACGTCATCGTGGCTCAACAAGTCCGACGAATTGTCTCGCAATACCTTGTTGAGGTGCGTCGCAATGGCGGTGGCCGGGTCCACCACCGTATAACCCAGGGCCCGCGCGTGATCTCGCTGCGAAGGCTCAATCCAGACGGCCTCCAGACCGAATGCGGGCTCTTGTGTCGCAAACCCCTCCAGAGCGCCATACACGCGGCCCGGATTGATCGCCATTTCATAACCCACTTTGACCTTGCCACGACCACGGATCACACCCTTGAGCACAATGTGATAGCTGTCCGGGTCGATGCTCAAAGCATCACGAATACGCACCGGTTGAATCAAAAATCCGAGTTCAGCCGATAGCTTCTTGCGAACGCCCTTCACGCGCGTCATCAGTTGTCCGCCTGTTTCAGCATTCACCAGTGGAATCAATCCATAGCCAATTTCCAAGCCAACCAGGTCCACAGCATCCAAGTCTTCCCAGCCGAGCTCATGGGGCTGCTCCAGCGCGCTGCCCGCCGCCGGTCCTGTTGAAGGCGCAACCAGCGCAGCCTGCTTGCGCATAACCAGCAGCCCCAAGACGGCACTGGCAGCCGACAGCGCTACAAAAACCAAATGAGGCATCCCAGGCACCAGCCCCAGAATGGCCATAATGCTGGAGGTTACAAACAAGGCAGTCGGGTTGCCCAACTGACTGCTAGCCTGTTCGGTCATGGACTCCGGCGTGGTTACTCGCGTAACAATAATGGCGGTTGCCAAAGACAGCAATAGCGCCGGAATCTGCGAAACCAGACCGTCGCCAATCGTCAGCAGGGAGTAAATGCGCCCGGCTTCACTCAGCGACAAATTATGCTGGGCAACACCAATAGCCAATCCACCGACCAGATTGATGATCAAAATCAGCAAGCTGGCAATTGCGTCGCCGCTGACAAACTTTGAGGCGCCATCCATTGAGCCAAAAAAATCGGCCTCCTGACCTAACTCAGCCCGGCGCTGTTTGGCCGTTTCCTGATCAATCACCCCGGCGTTCAGATCGGCATCAATCGCCATCTGTTTACCCGGCATCGCATCCAGCGTAAACCGAGCATTAACCTCCGAAACCCGTCCCGCACCTTTGGTCACCACAATGAAGTTGACGATCATCAAGATCGAAAAAATAATGAAGCCCACGACATAGTTGCCACCAATCACAAACTCGCCGAACGAGGCGATCACCTTGCCCGCAGCCTCGGGCCCTTCATGCCCACTGACCAGAATGACCCGGGTGGAAGCCACGTTCAATGCCAAGCGCAGCATGGTCGCTAACAACAGGACAGATGGGAAGGAGGAAAATCCCAAGGGCTTGCGCGTCCCGATAGCGATCATAATGACCAGAACGCTCACCGCAATATTGAAGGTAAACAGCACATCCAGCAAAAACGGTGGCAACGGCACCACCAACATCCCCATGATCAACAGCACCAGGGCCGGAATACTCAGGTTGGTAAAATTGATTTTCGAGAGATCTTGTCGAATTGTCGACAGTGCCATTGGAGTCATTGCTGCGGTGATCTGTGTTTTGGGGGATGCATACCCCCCAGATGCAAAGTCCATGCCACGTATTTCCGACACTTTACGTCAACCGGGGTGAATCGCAGCGGCAATGTTTTTCCAGGCTTGCTTCTTGCTCAATTAGGACACCCGCCATCGAAAGTGGCCTTTTTGTGAATGGATATTTGCCGTGACTGCGAATCTCGATTTTTCCTCGACTCTTGGCTCTTCGAGTCAAATCTCCTCTACAGCACTAGGAGGAGTGGCCCCTGCAGCCCAGCTTGTGGGACTCGATGCTGGCCCGATCAGCGGCGATTTCGCGGAGCTCCTGACCGGACACATGCTCAAAATGGAGCGGCAAGGGCTTGCCGCCTTCGCCACAGATGGTGTCGCCCCGGGTGCAGGCCTGCAAATGTTGCCGCTGGGCAGAGAACTCAATGTCATTACCAGCGATGCGCCGATGCCGGACCTCGCAAGCGTGGCAGCTTTCGCGCGCACCCAGGGCTTGGGTGACGCTGCAGTGCAAGCTTTATTTGGACCGATCTCCCCGCCGGCAGCGCCCTCTTTTAATGGCATCGATGTGAATGCAGCGAACGGGATCACCATGCCCAAAACTGCACCTGTTGGCTCTTTGCTCTCGGGGCGCCCGCGCAACACGGCCAACGCTGGCCCCGCCTCAGACACCAATATGGCGACAAGTGATGTCTTGGCACAGATCAACACGGCAGCCTATCTGCAATCCAACTGGAGCAGTCCGGCAAACACAGCGCCCGCCCCCTCCACAGTGCCGTCGGCCCCCGCAGCTCAGGCGTTGCCCACATCCGCCCCGGCGCCGCTGGCGGACACTGCTCCAAAATCCGCTTTGGAAAACGTGCCAACCTGGATCGCAGCGGCCAGCGTAGCCGTTTTGGCACCGCAAATGGGCAAAACACTCTTGGCCACCTTTAACGTCGGCGCACCAGACCCGACTTCAGGGTTGGAACTTGAAGATACGCAAGATCAAGCAGCGAAACTGAGCCTAGTGATGGCAAACCCGGAGAGCAGCAAACGCCTGTCGCAATTGACGGCCACCGACAAACCTGCCAACTGGTCTAGCCTGTTGCTACAGGCCAGCGCTGCAAACAAAGGCGCGTCCCAAATGACGACGCTTCAAGACTTACACCTTGAACTGCCTGCCTCTTGGTCGGTCGATGACAAGGGCACACTGATCGTCGATGCCACACCGGATCAAATCACCATCACCCCAGCCCTAGGCGCGGCTGCCCCAGGCTCGCAGGGTATCCCCTTTTCAGGTGCTGCAGCCACGCCAGGAGCGACCAGCCTGCTGAATCAGGCTGAACAACGAAGTGTCCAGTACCAGCAACTGGCCGACCGCCTCGGTGAGGCCCTGTCGCAACGCCTGCTGACCCAGATTGAGCGTGGTCAATGGAAGATGGAAATGCGCATGCAACCGGGCGGCCTGGGTCGCATTGAAGTGATGCTGGACATGAATCCGGGCGGCCTCAATGTCATGTTCAGCGCTGACAGCAGTGTCACCCGGGAGCTTATCGCCCAAGGTGCAGGTCGATTGAAAGACAGTTTGGCAGAAGCTGGCATGACAGTTGCTAATCTTTGGGTGAACGGGGATGCGAGGCGTCAATCTGGCGGAAATCCGACACCCGGTCAAGCGTTTAAAGAAACTCCCAGGACCCAGGACAAGGTGACTGACGTTTCCGGGCTCAGCGCAGCGCAAGTACGGCCAGCGGCAGGACCATCAGATGCAGCCGGATTGGACGTGCTCGCTTGAGCGCTCAGTCCTTTCGATTTGGATTTTTATGGCAGTGTGCAAGGGTGATAGACTCTTTGCCCACCGGTTTTATTAACTGAAACGAGGTGTTACATGGCAGAAAAAAAAGTTACTGCTGAAGAGGCTGTTGAAGAGAAACCCAAGTCACCTTTGATCAAAATCATCATCGCGGTGGTGGTGCTTCTGGTACTGATCGCCGGGACCGTGGTGGGCACCTTATACCTCACCGGATTTTTCAACCGCCCCGCACCCTCTGCGGAAGAAATGCTGTCTGAAGACGGCGGCAAGCCTGGTGCGCCAGCGGCAATTGCGCCTGGCGCCAAAGATGCCAAAAAAACCGCCGGCGCGGATGGCGCCAAGAAAGCTGATGGGAAAAGTCCAAAATTAAACAGCAAGTCACCCGAGACGCCCCGTTTCGATTACACCTACTTTCAAATGGAACGTGACTTTTTGGTTAATCTTGCCGGGTCGCGCAAGGTCATGTCGGTTCAAATTGCGGTGGTCACTCGCTACGACGAGCGAGTGATCGAGAACGTCAAAAAGCATGAATTCGCACTGCGCTCCGTGGTGATGGATGTGATGCGCGTAACCACTGAAGCGGATTTGGCAAAACCCGACTTTCGCAAGGATTTGGCCATCAGGATCCGCGATGCGATGAACTCGTTGGTTGAGAAATATGAAGATTTTGGCGGCATTGAGGACGTGTATTTCACTGCGTTCATCGTTCAATGATGCTCACCGCTTGCTGCTTCTATCGATTGAACCATGGCCAATAACCTGCTTTCCCCGGAAGAATTGGCGGCACTGGCCGAGGGCGTCAATGACGGCACAATTGCCCTAGATACCGGCTTCAACACCGCTGCCCGGGTGAAAAAGCACGATCTGGTCAGCGAAGACAGCAGTCTGGGCGTCAACACATCCGCAATTGACATGATCAATGAGCGCTTTATCCGCCAGTTTCGCTTGAGCTTGATGGAAGTGCTGCGCACCAGTCCGCGTGTCAACCCAACCAAAGTGCAAGTTGTCAAGTTTAGCGATTACCAAAAGGACTTAAAAGCGCCTCTATCGGTTAATGTAGTCCGTATGAATCCCCTGCGAGGCTACTCGATCGTCGTGATTGACCCAACCATCGTGTTCAGTTCTCTGGACAGCTTTTTCGGCGGTTTTGGCCAAGGAACTGTCGGGCAACTCGCGCCAGGGCGCATGTTCACGCCGATGGAGTCGCGCATCATTAATATGATTCTGGACGTGATATTTCGAACCCTGCGTGAAGCGTGGCAGCCCATTATGTCTTTGGAATTTGAGCTGGTTAGCTCTGAAATCAACCCTCAGTTCGCCCAGATTGCTGACGAGAACGACCTGGTTATCCTGAGTCGCTTTGAGACCGAGACGGCAAAGGGTAACTTAGGTTTTATCGACATCGTGCATCCTTACACATCACTCAAACCAGTGCGCGAGATGCTTCGAAGCCGTGTGCAAACGGGTGACGGAAACGAAGAGTCTGATCTGCAGTGGCGCAAAGAGCTTGAGGAATCTGTCGGCGCATCCTGCCTTCAGGCCAGCGTAGTGCTGGGCTCAATTAGCACCACGCTCAGCGCACTGGAAGCACTCAAACCCGGCGACCTCCTTTACTTCAAGAAACCAGAATTTGCACGCTTGCAGACCAATGGCATACCGGCCTTTGATGTGCATGTTGGCACGATAGGGGCAAACATCGCAGTGCAAATCGCACACTCCGTGGAGCCCGGAAACCAATAACCCAGCGAGATTTTTGATATGAACGACACCACCACCACCGACAACGAAGCACTGGCCGCCGACAGTAACCAGATCAAACCAGAGGTATTGCAAAACATCAGCGTCACGCTCAGTATTGAGGTCGGCCGGGCAATGATCAAAATCAAAGACTTGATGCGATTGACCCAGGGTAGCGTCGTGGAACTTGATCGTATCGCGGGTGAGCCGCTGGACTTGCTGTGCAACAACACCGTCGTCGCACAGGGCGAGGTGGTTCTGGTTAATGAGCGTTACGGCATCAGGCTCACCCGGGTGGTGCCGGCCTCTGAACGAATGAGGAACTTGTAAGCGATGACTAGCAGCGCCGCTATCGGCATCGATTGGTTCCGCATGGGCGCGAGCATGGCGGGGGTATTACTGTTACTGGCCGTCTTGTTTTGGATCTTGCGCCGCGTTAAAGCCATGCAGCCGGGCGGCCAGCAACGCAAACTGCAAGTGCTAGAAACGCTGAGCGTCGGACCGCGACAAAAAATTGCGCTACTTCGGGTTGGAACGCGTGAAGTACTGATTGGGGTGAGCGCAAGCCAATTTACGGCACTGGGAAATTGGCAAGGCGCTGCCAACACATCAGATACGCTGGACGACACCAAGGAGGTTATATCTTGAAAGCAAAAGACCTTTTCTTGGCATTGGGTGTTCTGGCTATGCTGGCGCCCGTTGTCGCCTGGAGCCAAGGCATCCCCATGGTCAACGTCACCGGTAGCGGCAAAGGCACCCAATACAGCTTGTCACTGCAGCTGCTGGCGCTGATGACAACGCTAACCATGCTACCGTCTTTTTTGCTCATGATGACCTCGTTTGTCCGCATCATCATTGTCATGTCGCTTCTGCGTCAAGCCCTGGGCACCGGTTCGACGCCTCCGAACAATGTGCTGGTTGGGATCTCCCTGTTTTTGACACTGTTCATCATGTCGCCGGTGTTAAACGAGGTCTACACCAACGCGGTTGTACCCTACATGCAGCAGGGCATGGGCTTTGAAAAGGCCCTGGCCGCAGCCCAGGCGCCATTGCGAGAATTCATGGTCAGGCAAACGCGCGAGGACGACATTTCCCTCTTTATGCAAATGTCACGCCAGTCCGATGTGGCGAGCGCAGATGCGGTGCCGTTCACCACGCTGGTTCCCGCCTTCATTACCTCCGAGCTCAAGAGCGCCTTCACCATCGGATTTTTAATCTACATCCCATTTGTCGTTATCGACTTGATTGTCGCCAGCGTGCTGATGTCGATGGGCATGATGATGCTCTCTCCGATGATGATTTCAATGCCCTTCAAGCTGATGCTATTTGTGCTGGTTGATGGCTGGAGTCTGATCATGGGCTCTCTTGCAGCCAGCTTTGTCACCCGCTAAGGAGTTCTCACTTGGACATTGCCACCGTCATTGATTTGGGCCTACAGGCATTGTGGGTGACGGTGCTGATCTCGGCACCCCTGCTGGGTGTCGCTTTGGCGGTCGGCTTGATCATCGGTATTTTTCAAGCAGCAACCTCCATCAACGAATCCACTTTGAGTTTCATTCCGAAATTGGCCGCTATGGCCATTTCCCTGGCTCTGTTCGGTAGTTGGCAACTCGCCACACTGGTGGACTACACCCGTAGCTTGTTTCAGCGCATCCCGGCGCTCTTCACCTAATGCCTCTGAGGTCGAGCACATGAACCTATTGGCTGGCGATATCGTGGAGCGCTTCTACACGTTTTTGTGGCCGATGCTGCGCATCTCAGCGCTGATGCTTTCAGCGCCCATTTTTTCGCTGCGAGCGCTTAATGTGCGGGTGCGCATCCTGTTGGCAGCGGCAGTGACCTGGATGGTGTATCCGATGCACCAGTGGCCACAAATAGATCCAGCCTCCGCAGCTGGTCTGGTCGAAATCTTCAATCAAATCGGGATTGGATTGGTCATGGGCCTGAGCCTGCAAATCGTCACCGCCGCATTGCTGGTGGCCGGACAGACGGTCTCCAATGCGATGGGCTTGTCAATGGCCAACTTGATAGATCCTAACCTGGGAAATGTTCCTGTGATTGCACAGTTTCTTGTCATACTCTCGACGCTGATCTTTGTTGGACTCGGTGGACATGCGATGTTGCTGGGGCTGGTGGTGGAGAGTTTTTCATCGCTGCCGATTGGCAAGGGGCTGCTCACTGCGGGCGCTTGGGCGCACTTTGTCGCCTGGAGCTCAATGATTTTCCTGGGCGCAGTGCTGATTGCTTTGCCGGTGATGGTGACTCTGCTGTTCATCAATATCGGATTGGGCGTAGCCACGCGTGCAGCGCCGAGCTTGAATATGTTCTCGGTCGGTCTGCCGGCGATGCTGGTAGCAGGGTTCTTAATTTTGATAGTGACACTACCCAGCATGGTGGCACGCATAGAGTGGCTTTGGCTACAAGGTTTTCTGCAAGTCCGGGCCCAGCTCGGACTGCAATAACAGGCGAATAGAGCATGGCAGACGACAGCGCCGAACGTACTGAAGAACCCACCGCACGGCGACTCCAGCGCGCACGGGACGAAGGGCAGGTTGCCCGTTCGATAGACTTGTCCACTGCTGCGGTGATGCTGGCGGCCGTCTTGATGCTGTTCACCCTGGGTGGCGTGTGGTTTAACCAGCTTTCCAAACTCTTTGCCGCCGGTTTGGTCTGGGATCGCACGCTGCTCGAAACCCCTGCGCTTTCGCCAAATGCCTTTGCCAGTCAACTAGGCCACGCGTTGCTACTCGTTCTGCCGGTGATGCTGGTAACCCTGGTGGTGGCCATATTAGCTGCGGGCGCGACCGGTGGCTACTTGTTTTCTATGAAGGCGATCTTGCCAAAATTCTCAAAACTCAGCCCGCTGACAGGCCTTAAGCGCATGTTTGGTGTAAACGCTGCGGTGGAGCTACTCAAATCAGTCACCAAGTTCAGTCTGATCGCGGGCGTTTTGCTGCTCCTGCTGGAAAAACATCTTTCCACGCTGGTACACATCGGCAGCATGGACATGCAACAAGGCATAGCGCTGGGCGGCAGCATCATTTCCGAGTCAGTGCTGTGGCTCACGCTTAGTTTGGTACTGATTGCCATGATCGACGTACCTTATCAGCGCTACTCCTTCACGAAGCGCATGCGCATGACCAAGCAGGAAATCCGCGATGAAATGAAAGACGTGGAAGGCCGTCCCGAAGTCAAGGCGCAAATCCGCAGACGTCAACGTGAAGTGGCGACCGCGCGCATGATGCACAAGGTCAAGGACGCCGACGTGATCATCACCAACCCGGAGCACTTTGCCGTCGCACTGTCATACGACCCCACTTCAGACGGTGCGCCTATCTTGCTGGCCAAGGGTGCAGACTTTGTTGCCAGCCGCATCCGCGAAGAAGCCAGGACCCACAGCATCGAAGTATTTTCCTCGCCAGAACTCGCACGAGCGCTGTACTTCACCACCAAAGTCGATGAACCGGTCCCTGAGGCACTGTATTTCGCAGTGGCCCAAGTCATTGCCTATGTATTTAGCCTGGGCCAAATGCAACCTGGGGTTCAACCGATGGCTCGTCCTTACCCGAAAATTCCTGCCAGCATGCTGTTTGATTCCAATGGCAAGTCGCTACTCAATGAGGATGCTGTCATATGAACAACTGTAGCGCTTGGAAATTAAAGGAACTTATTATTAGACGTTCGCCCCAATGGGCATCTGATTTCTTTGGAGCCTTCGATGCGCATAGCCAGCACGATTGAGTTGGACAGCGAACTGCGGACCAAATTGCTCAAGATCGTGCACTCGCCGACGGCCAGCGCGGGACTTGCCCGGCGCTGCGCCATTGTGTTGTTGGCCGATGACGGGTATGACAACCTCACTATCGCTGACATGCTGGGTATCGGACGCATTCAGGTTGCACGCTGGCGCGAGCGCTTTTGTGTTGGTGGCCTGGCCGATATTGAGAAAGACCTCCCAAGCGATGGGCGTCCCGTCGATCGACCCATCGAGGCGCAGATCGTGCAATTAACGACCCAAAGCGCGCCTGAAGCGACCACACAATGGAGCACCCGCACGCTGGCTAAGGTGGTCGGCGACTGGCTGTCGGCATCTTGGTTGAACAGGATTGAGCGCTTCTTTCGCGACATCTCGCTCAATCGCTTGGGCCGAGGTATGTTCACCAGCGTGCCAAAATTGGCCCAAGCCATTGGTGAATACGTTGCTCACGCCAACACCAACTCGAAGCCATTCATCTGGACAAAAAACGCTTGCGATATTTTACAGAAGGAGAAGGTCATTCGCGTCAATAGTCGCTTAAGTATCAAACAGAATGAAGCACTACCCCCACCCCACCCGGACAACGAGGGCATCACCGACCCGCCAGCATTGCTGTTTCGGGTAACCGACCGCCTGCGTCTGGACGGCTTTGTGGCAGCGATGGTTCAGAACGGAATGAGTCTCGCCCTGATCAGCAGGCACGAGGGCACCTTGGACCATTATGGAAAGCTGTTGGTACAACGCCTGCGCGCAGCAGCGCCCGAGATTGCTTTAGAGGTTTATTTCCCGGCCAGCGTGGAGGCATTGCTTGCGCGTTTCAATGACGCATTGCGTGATTATTCAGTTGAAGACGCGATGCAGGGCGCTGTGCAAAACTCAGCGCCGAGAATCTGGATATTGCACGATGCTGGCACCCTTCCTGACCACGAAATCGAATTGCTGGCGCGTCTAATAGCGCATTTTCCGGGTGCCAATATCCGTGTCTTGCTGCTTCTCACTGCCAATAGCAACAAGCATCATTTGCTCAACCCCTTTGGGCGTCGAATTCTGCGTTGGGAAATTGAACCACCCACCCCCGAGCAGGCCCAAGCCATGCTCACCCAGGCTCGCAGTCAGGGGCGCGAAGGCGAAGCACTCAGTCTGCTGCAATCGGCTCCCGCAGTTCAAGCCGTCAAGGCCGCCGCGCAAACCACCCAAACGTCTCCCCAAACTGGCACCTCAGGCAAAAAACACTGGCGCATTGCTGCCGTCATAGCGGCCCTGCTTGTGGCCTCTACAGGCGCCGCTTTTCTGTTGCACACCAGAACCGGGACAACGGACGCAGACGTGGCCACAGTTCTGAAGAAAAAGTCCGCTGCAGCAATCGCGCCAGCAGCTACCCCCAAGCGAACGGAGGACACCCGATGAGCGACCCTGAATTTATCCGCAACACCTCGCCGCATGAAATCGCCATGCCCGTTGGGGGGCGCAATGCCATGGGCAAATCGGCACAGGTAGGCGGGCCCACGATTCACCGTGTACTGGCTGAAGATGATGCCTATACGACAGCGCCATCCTCGCCTGCCGAAAACTGGACTGCCACCGATACGGCGCCCCCGCAGCCTAAAGCAGCAACGCTCGCGATCCACGAAACTGCCAACCCAGTACTGCCCGCCGAAGACAAGCACACCGAAGACGAGATCGCCGACACCCCGGTGCCGCAAGCGTCGGAACACACCATTGCCGTAGCACCGGATCTGAAAGCCCAGATGAGCGACGAACTTGCGCTGCGTCTGACTGCGCTAAAGGCTGAAAACAACAAAGTTTCCGACCAACTCGACGATCTGGAAACACTGATGGGCCACCAGCCATAAACGAAACCACCTACCTTATAGCGAGACTGCCATGACCGAACCCACTGCAACCTTGCCGAGCGCCCAAGCGCTGGGCCCTGACGCGACTTCCAGCAGTACAGAAATCCACGCTGTGCCCATCGATCATCCGGTCGAACCAGCGGCCGAGTCGGCGCACCAGGGAGCCCCCGCGTCGAATGAGCCCGGGGACATCGATCCAGACAGCCAGATGGGTGACGTAAAACTCACCATGCTGAGCTCTGCTGAGTTGGCCACACGGGCCGCCAATCTGGCAGCCAAGGCCGGTGCTGAACTGCACCGAGAAACTCAAAATTTGGTGGCAAGTTACAACATACAGCGGCGCCATGGCCTCATTATGCTGATCGCTTTTGGCTGTCTCGTGCTGATCTCTTCCATCCTGTTTGCATGGATGTCGATTCGCATGCAATCGCGTGTCGTGCAACTCGACGCCATGCTGCTGGCGGTTGGTAAGCGGGTCGTCGCTATGGACGATTCTCTTCAAGCGGTTGCTGCCACCGGCGATACCTTGCGTGACATGTCGGCCAAGCAAGATGCCATCCTCAACCAGCAAGCCCGCACGGATGTTCGCATGGAAGACGTTCTCAAGGTCTTGGGCGAAACAGCTGCCGGCAAAACTAGCGCCCCCAAAAGCGCGGACACACTCAAGCTACTGCAAGGCATCGACGCACGCTTGCAGGCCCAAACCAACGCGGTCAAGGCAATAACATCCGCAACGCAAAGCGGACCCAGACCGGCGCTTGACGCCAGCGTGGTTCGCCGGGAAGTGGAGGCTGCCCTGCGCCAAAACCGCCAAGCTCAGGAAGCCGCTGCGAAAGCCAATCCAATGCCAGCCAGCGCAAGCGCCGCGGTCCCTGCAGCGCCTGCCTTAGCTGCCAAACCGCGAGAACGCCTGGTGCAATATCCGCGTGCGCAAGCCCAGGGCACGGCACCCGAGACGCGATAACCCCGCACGGCGAAAAATCTCAGGTGCCGCGAAGTCCGAATTTTTGGATCTTTTCGATCAAGGTGGTGCGCTGAATATTCAGGATGCGTGCCGTTTGCGACACATTGCCCTTGGCCCGGCTGAGGGCCTGCTCTATCAGATCACGCTCTATTTCTGCCAAGCGGTGCTTCAACGACAAGCCCTCAGGCGGCAACACCCGTAGGTCTTGCGATAAAAATGTCAATATCTCAACCGCATTGGGGCCAGCCGGCGGCCCTGCGTTATCGTCCTGCACATCAAAAATACCTCCGCTGACTGGATTATCGTGCGAACCCCATTGCAGCGGCCCGAGCGCCTGCGCTTGGGCATTCGCGTTGGCCTCATCTGGCAAGGATATTTCGCCGCTTTCCATCTGGGCTTTGAAAATAGCCATTTCTTTGGGCAGAAGATTTTTCGGAAACGAGCACAACTCAAGAAGCTGCCCGGCAAACAAGGTACTAAAACGGTCGACCAAATTGGACAGTTCCCGCACATTTCCTGGCCAGTGGTAAAGATTCATCGCATGCAAAAAATCGCCTGCGAAAGTGATCTGCGTTTGGTTGGGTGAGGCGTAGTGTTTGGCAAAAAACTCCAACAACAGCGGCAAATCATCGAGCCGCTCGCGCAGCGGCGGCGTGTTCAAGGGCAAAACATTGATCCGGTAATACAGATCTTCCCGAAAACGCCCGGCCGCAATCTCGGCCTCCAAATCCCGGTGCGTGGCGGCAATCACACGCACGTCGACTTCAATCTGGCGCCCACCGCCGACCGGATCGACGACGCGCTCTTGCAGTACGCGCAACAGCTTGACTTGTAAGTCGAGCGGCAAATCACCAATTTCGTCAAGAAAGATGGAACCGTTATGCGCCAACTCAAAGCGCCCAATACGGTCACTCACGGCTCCGGTAAAAGCGCCTTTGCGGTGTCCAAACAGTTCGCTCTCGATTAATTCCTTGGGGATGGCGGCACAATTAATCGGCACAAAATTGGCTGTTGAACGGTTCGACAACTCGTGCAACAGGCGCGCAACAATTTCTTTGCCGGTGCCACTTTCCCCAGTAATCAAAACTGTAGAGCTTGATGCCGCAACGACCGGCAAAAGCTTGCGAATAGCACAGATGGCATCACTCTGCCCAAGAAAACTTGGCAGCGTCCGATTCTTAGTCAATGTTTAAACAACCCGATTCCCCTAATAGCGTTAAGAATACAGCAATTGCTAGGCTATCTTCTGAGAATCTGAAGTTCCCGGAAATAGTCAAGGAAAATGCGACCAGTCGATTAGCGTCACATCAAGTCCTCAAGAATTCCGGCCTGCTGCCGATTCTTGGGCTAACACGCCATAAAGGAGCTGACCATGAAACCCCTTCACACCTTGACCTTGGGCCTGTTCGCGATGCTGCTGAGCGCCTGCCAGACACCGGTTGACTTGACCCCCATTGCCCCCAGCGCCCCCAGCGCCCCAGCAGTCAGGGCGACCGACAGCGCACCGATAATAGCCGACTTGACCCCCATTGTCCCCTTGGTTGAAAGACGTGAGACGCTCACCGCCACCGGCTACGCCGTCATCAGTGTGCAAAACCACCGCAACGCAGCGCAACAGCGCTTACTGGCAATCCGTGCCGCCAAACTCGACGCCTACCGCTCCCTGACCGAACAGGTCTATGGCGTGCGGCTCGATGCCAATGCAACCGTAGCCGACATGGTGGTCCAAAACGACACCTTTCGCGTCCGCGTCGAGGGCGTGATTTTTGGCGCCACACTGGTCAGCATCATGCCGACAGGAGATGACACCTACGAAACCACACTGTCGCTGGACAAAGCGGTCGTGCAGGACTTACGATCCCTATATTTGGTCCAGAAAGTCGCCAAAGGGCGCCTGTAGTACTGGTTGCACAGAAACTGACATTGGAAAACTTGATGCAAGCGCTTCACAGACCACGCTACAAGGCCCCTGTCAAACGCACAGGAAGGCTTCTGGCAATTCTGTGTGCAACGGCCTGGACAGCCAACTGCGCAGCACAAGCACTGAGCGCGGAGGAACGCTTGGTGGCGATTCGGCACAGCTTGGTGCAGCTTGCCCTGCAAGGGCCCATGCAGGTGCAATCCACCGCCTGGATTGATGCCCAGGGCGCCTTGCAAGAGGCCAATTCATTTCGCAGCGGCATGCAGGTGCGCGGCGTGCGGGTGCTAGGCTATGAACGCGATACACAGGGTGAACCGCGTGCCAACGTGCAAATCGAAAACCAGGCAGCCTTGGCGAACAATATGGGGCCTACAGCGCCCAGCCAGCAAAACTGTCCTGACAGCAACAAAGTGGGACATTTGCAACATCTGGTGGCCTTGCAGTGGTCGTTGCCGACAGCATGGAGTTCGGACGACCTGCCGTTGTTGGAATCGGCTCGCACGCTGCTCACAAACTACTGGCAGCAGGTCGCCAGCGACTCAAAGGTTTGGCGTTTGATTGAGCCCGACTACAACAGCGCCGAGCCGAGCCGCTCGGCCTACAAAAACGCATTGCTAGGCTCCGGCGCCGACCACATTCCCTGGCGGCTAAAGCTCACGCTCCAATCTGCGCCTCAAGCGCAGCGTACCGATGCGCAACCCATCAGCGTTCGCCTGACGGCCAGTCTGAGTGCGCAGCATCAAGCCCAGCCGGTCCTGCAGACCAGCATCGGGCTAACGCTGCAGGGCGAACGCGGCAATTGGGGTGCACCCGGTCTGGATCAAGCAACACAGCATCGGGTGCGAGAACAATTGGACAGCTGGGCGCAAACCTTGCAACAAAACTTGGCTTGCCAGGCCGTGCTGCCACAGGTGACACGCAACAGCGACGCCGATATCCGCATCAACGCCGGATCATTAGCTGGCGTGCGCCAAGGTGACGAGTGGCTGCTGCTGGACGAGCGGCAGTTTCCGGGAAAGCTTCTTGAAGCCGGTGTGGCAGCTCAAAGCGTGTTGGCCCGGGTGAAATCCGTGGCCCAGCACCAGGCGCAACTGGAGCTGCTGGCCGGGCCTGCACGCTCGGTTCAAACCCGCTGGCGCGCCATGAGCGCCGAGTGAACACGCCAGACAACGAACACGGCACCCAAAGGACGACCAGACCATGAATAAGCTCGATACCGACCGCTCAACCCGTCTTAGCCTGAGGCATGGCGTGCTTTTGGCCCTGCTTGGGCTCTGGAGCGTCGCTTGCCTGGCGGCAACGCCAGCAGATCAAGCTGTCAAGCCGCGCAGCTACACACCGAAAAGCGGCGAGTCGCTGGACCAAGTCATCGCTAAAACCATGGCTGACAGTCCGCTGAAAATCGAACTGCTGCGTCAAGCCTTTATCAACCTGAACCCGAATGCCTTTGAGCCCGTCAAGGGCAAGACGCCTGCCCCGCGTTTGCGCAAGGGGGTCAGCCTGACGGTGCCCGATTCCCAACAACTGCTACAAGCGCTACAAGCCGTTGTAGCGCCCAAGGTCGAACTGGCAGCAACCGGCCAGGACGCCAAATCAGACCTAGACGTAGCGATCCAACGCAAGCGCTGGATCCATTTTCCCTGACGTTCAGCTGGAATGAAAAATGATTGCGGCAACCGAAAGCAGCGCCCTGTTGGCGCGCATCAGCCCGCTTTTCCCGCAGGGCGCAGCCTCGCTGCCCCTGATTGAAGCCACCACTGCCCGTGCGCTGGGCTTGCAAGACGGCCAAGTCGTTCAGGCCCTGGTGCAAGCGCGCGGCGACCAACTCGCGCTGCTGCTCAAAGGCCGCCTGATTGATCTGCCGCCGGGACTGAACTGGGCGATTGGACAAACGCTCGCTTTGCGCGTGCAGGCCCAGACGCCAAGCCATTGGGCGCTGCACCTGCAGCAAGAAAGCACAGAGCTCACGCCCAGTACCTCGTTCTCGCGCTTGGGCAGTCTGATGTTCCGCACGCCGGGACTGCCGCATCTGATGCAACTGTTCCAGCCCGGCGTTCTCGATCGTCTGCTGGCCCCACTGGAGCGCCCCGACCTGCAAGCCCAATGGCGCAGCATGCGCTTGACCATGGCCCAACTCAGCGGCGCGCAGGTGGGTCAAGCGGTGCTGGCCGCGCTCGGCAGCGAAGTTCAAATCGCCAACGGGCGCAGCCCCCTGAAAGCCGATCCAAAACAACTGCTGCACCAGATGCTCAGCGCCCTGCGTCAGAACGCTGGCGCCAATCTGGAAGACAGCAGCGCGGTGCAGGCGCTGCAACGTGGCTTTGACGACATCGAGTCAGCACAAGTGCATTCAGCTCAGATGGGTATGACAGCCACGCCATTGGGACAGTCGATGCAACCCAACCTGGCATTTACCATGGTGCTGCCGTTCTCCGATGCCAACCCGGTGGAGCTTACGTTTGAGCGGCAGCGCAGCGATCACAGTGACTCGGATCTGCTCAGCGTCAATGTGCACTCCCATTCCGAAGAATATGGTGAACTCTGGCTGAAGACCGAACTGCGGGGCACCAACGCTGTGAACTTGGTCATGTGGGCGACCCAGACAGCCGTCGCCGAACTCGCCCGCAGCCAAGCCCAGGCCTTGCAGGAACAGCTGCAATGCGCTGGCCTTGTCCTGCAGTCCTTCCAAGTCATTTCAGGGCCCCGCCCCGAGGCTGGAGCGCCACCGCTACCGGAGTGGGTCAGCACCAAGACCGGCGTGGTACTGGATTTGCAGGCATGAACAACCCCCGTCCCTTGCGCCAAGCCATTGCGCTGGAGTACGGCCTGAACACCGCACCCGTGGTGACGGCCAAGGGCGAAGATGAACTGGCGCTGCAAATGATTGCACAAGCGCGGGCGCATGGCGTCTACGTGTCACAGGACCCGCAACTGCTGGCGCTGCTCAGCCGCATCAAGGTGGACCAGGAAATACCGCCCGAACTCTACGCCGCGGTGTCGGTCATCCTGTCCTGGGTCTATTGGCTCAAAGGCATGCGCCCAGGCGATGAAAAGCGCACCGGCAATACCGGCAATCAGGCGTCGCTGTAACCCTGTCCGCGCACAGACCGGGCGATATGACCGAGACGGTCGTACATCTCTACCGGGTGGGGGGAATCGGGAAGCCGCAAACTTTGCAAGGTACCGCGCACTGCATCAAGTTGACGCTCAATCAGCACGGCATTGCGTCGGTGCTGATCCCGGCAATCGGCCATCGTCTCGCGCCAGGCCTGCCAATCAGTGCTACTCCGGGGCTCGTTGTCCTGCAGCACAGCGCTCGGGACAAACTCGCCGAGTTGAGCCAAAAGTTCGGTCTTGGTCGCTTGCAATTGCTCAAACTGCGCGAGATCTTGGGCTCGCAAAGCCTCAAACTCCAGATCCAGCACCTGCGTCAGCTGCTTGGCAAGCTCTTGCGCTTGCCAAATGCCTGAATCTTGAGGGGCGTCAATGGCAGTGCTCACTGCTTACTAGCCGATCAACTGCTCAATCGCCACAAAACTCTCGGCTATGCGCTGAACATTGAGCGGGTACTGCCCGTTCTTGATGGATTCCCTGATGGCATCCACCTTGGCCCGGTCGAAGTCGGGCTCCTGCTTGACACGATCAATGGCCTTGCTCATATTGAGCGTCTCGTCCGCACGCTGGGCGCTCGCCACCGGCGCAGGCACCACCGCCTTGGAGCCCGCCAAACTCGCAGGAATGGTTTCACCTGCCGCCGAAGGATCATCCGCTTTGGCGGGTTTGTCGCCAGCCTTGCGGGCATAACGATCTAACTGGGCCAGCTGCGCATATTGGGAAATGGCGTCTGTCATGGTGGGCTTTCTTTATAAACTATGTCGACTTGATAGAGTTGTACGGTCTAGCATCGGGATGAGTTTAAAAAACTTGAGTCCAATTTGAAAAAAATATTTTTACAGGCCGCGGGCGGCGCTGGGTCCCGTCACCACACCACTGAGTAATCGACCCGACTCGGGATTTTTCAAGCGAACCTGCTCGCCCATTCTGCCATCTTGCAGAGCCTCGACCCGTGCGGTAATCGAAAAACCATTGCCCTGGCTGACTGTCAGGATGACAGACTGCCCCCTTTTCACCAGCAGCGCGCGGCGCACATCGTGACTGCGCAAGGGCACACCCGCCGGCACATCACGCACCATTTCTCCATTGAGCACATCCTTAATAGACGCTGCGGCCTGCGGATCCAGTCCCGGGCCCACGTGTTCCTGCTCCTGCAACAACTCGGCACTCAGCACGGTGCCAACCCGCAAAAGCTGCTTACCGACCACAATTTGACGCCCAGGCGCTGCCGGGCTCGACCCGGCCGGCGCAGACGCCGCAGGCTTGCTGTTGACCAGCGCCATGGTACCTGGCTTAAACAGCACGCGCAGGTAAAGCTGCCAGGTCGGATTTCCCAGACAGCGTACGCGCACCGTCTCACGCGACGAAAAAGGCAAATCCATCACCAGGGGAAGGTTGCAACCTTGCAGCCGCACCCGCGAATCCATAGGCGCAAAGGAAAACTGCGAGGAACTCACCTGTTGCGTCTGCACGACCCACTGCGCGACTTCCTGAAAAACCTTGTCCTGAGGGCTTGCGACTACCGGCGCTTGTGCCAGCGCGACCCCACCCCAGGCCGCACAAATCAGCAGCGCCGCATAACGCAGACCCAGCCAGGCCTGGCGCAGCAAAACGGCAGAGGCAGATCGGTGGTGGCACAGCATTTGCTTGAAGCTCAGTACGAGATGTTGAAAAATTGACACAAAAACTTTCGGATACCCCGAAACTCGCAAGAACGATGCCACTTATGTCCAGTCTTGAAACCTGCTGCTAATGGAAACCCGATGTCCAACCCAACACCACCGCTGAGCGCCATCACGCCGCAAGAGCCCGTGCTGACAAGCACGCCTGCGCGGCGCTTGGCGAGCCAGGCCGCAACCGGCTCAGCGTTTACCCGCAGTCTACAGCAAGTGCGTCAGGCTGCGCCGCCACAACACTTGGCAGCGTCAAACCTGCAAACCGTCGAAAAGGGCGACACCCTGATCGGCATGGTGCGTGAGCAAGCCAGTCGTCTCGGCGTGCAACTCAGTGCAGCACAGAACTTTAACCTGGCCCAGCGAGTGGCGAGCAATAACAAGCTAAGCAACCCGGACCTTATTTTCCCAGACCAGACGATTGACATGAGTGGCCTGCAACGCGAATTCCTAGCCCTTCAGTCTGGCGCCGCGCCCACGGCGCGCGCCAGCATGGCGAGCCAAGTTGTAAGCAGCCCTGCAACAAGCAGCACGCCAGCGGCTTCGGCAGCCGCCTTGCCGGTCGTGCCGGGCAAACCGGACAGCGCGCACCTGGTACTGGAAATGACCTTGAATCGCGCCATCGCCAAGGGTTATATTGCGGCCGCCGAAAAAGCTGCGGTGTACGACAAGATTGTACAAATGGGGGAAACCCACCGCTTCTCCCCCGATGATTTCGCCCGCATGACCTTGATGGAAAGCGACGGCATGAACCCGCGCGCCAGCAACCAGCGTTGTCACGGCATCATCCAGTTTTGCGATGGCCCGGCGCGGGGTGCGGCGTCCGTAGGCTTTGCCAACAACCCGAAAGCCATATTGGCTATGAGCGTGCACCAGCAGTTGGGTCTGGTGGACAAATACTTTGATGACGTCGGCCTGAAAAAGCAGGGCCCGGCCGGCCTGGATGACCTTTACCTGTCCGTGCTGCATCCGGCCTCGCGCAGCCAGCGAACAAGCCATGCGGCCCTGAATATTCCTGGCGCACAGGCGCGCCAGCTGTATGTGGGCAGCGACACCAGCGCGCCCATCACACGCCAAAGCATTCTCCAGGGCCTGCTGCAAAACGCGGCCCAACGCTTGGGGCAACTGCTACCAGCTTCGCTCCAATCACAAGCACAACGCATTGCGCAGTATGCCCCTACCTCTGATTAAAAACGGGCCGGGACTGCCGTGCCGCCACACTCCTCGCAGCGGTGCACTCCGCCGTTATTGCGCGGCAAAGCGGCAAGAAGTTGCCGCCTGGCAAGCGGCAAGGGTACGGTCACAACCGATGAATCCCGGAAACCCCTCTCAATATGGCGGCAAAACGGCATGGCACGCAAGTTGCGTCATCAGCCATGAAGACTGTTACCTGCAGTTGCCGGTGTCGGCAAACCGCCAGCAGTTATGAATACCCAATAGGACCGGCAATGGAGTACGCACTATGAGCTTCATCGACAGAGCATTCGTTGTTCACGAGCAGGCATTGGCTTTACGCAGCCAGCGCATGGAAGTGCTCTCGCGCAACATTGCCAATGCCGACACGCCCCACTTCAAAGCGCAAGACGTCGACTTCAAGCAAGTGCTCAGGAATACACAGGACAGCGCCTTGCAGACCACCGACGCCAGGCACATTGCACAAGGTCCCGAGGAAACAGCAAGCGGCCTCAAATACCGCATACCGTTCAACGCATCCTTTGACGGCAACACCGTCGAGCTGTCGGTCGAGCAAGCCAAGTTTGGCCAGAGCGCCGCCGACTACCAGACCACCCTGAGCATTCTGGAAAACCGTATCAGCGGCGTGCGCAAAGCGCTGCGTGGAGACTAAGCATGGCACTCAACAATCTTTTCAGCATCGCCGGCACTGCGCTCAACGCGCAAACTGTCCGCATGAACGCCACCGCCTCCAACCTGGCCAATGCCGGCACCGTGGCGGGGAGCGAAAAAGATGCTTTCAGGGCCAAACGAACCGTCTTCAAAACCATACTCGACCAACATCTCGGCCAGCAATTCGGCCAGCTTAATCCAAGCAACCGCGGTGGCGTCAAGGTCTCTAGCATCAACGACGACCCGGCTCCTATTACGCGCAGGTCCGAGCCCACCAATCCGGCGGCCGACAAAGACGGCTACGTGTACATGTCCAACGTCCAGGAGATGACCGAAATGGTCGAAATGATGGCCGCTGCGCGTTCCTACCAAAACAATGTCGAGGTGGTGAATACCGCGCGTCAGTTGACACTGCGCACGCTTGACATCATCAAGAGCTGAGCATCTAAGCATTTAGCTGAAACGAGAACACCATGGCCAATATAAATCTGCTTTCCTCCAACTCCAGCGCCGCCGTCAACTCGGCCTGGGCGGCGGCCGTTCCCAAGGGGCTCAAAACCACCACCGATGCAGCCAACGCGGCACTCACAGCCAAGAGCAGCACATCGGGCATGGGGCAAAAAGACTTCCTCATGCTGTTTACCACCCAACTGAAAAACCAAAATCCGCTCGACCCGGTCAAGAACGAAGCCTTTGTGGCGCAACTGGCCCAGTTCTCACAACTCGAAGCCACCGTCGGCATGGCGCAAACACTCAACAACTATGTTGACAGCATGGCCGGCGAACGCATGATGGCCAGCGCCAACCTGATCGGCAAAAAAGTCCCGGTGCCCGATGCGCCAGCGTTGCTGGTCCAGGGCCAAGCGGTGGAGGGCTTTGTCAGCCTGCCCACCGGTGCCGAGGGCGTCAAGTTTCAGGTCTTTGACAGCAAAGGCATTTTGGTGGCCACACAAATCATGGGCTCGCAAGCGCCAGGCGACATGACCTGGTCCTGGAACGGTGCCGACCAAGCCGGTAACACCTTGCCAGACGGCAACTACCGCTTTACCGCCAGCGCCGTCACCCAGGGCAAAACCACCACGCCCTCGGTCAGCACGCTGGCTACAGTCATTGGCGTCAGTCAGTCGGCCGACCAGAGCATGCTGCTGCAGGTGCAAGGCGGCAAAACCGTCAAGTTCGCAGACGTCAAGCGTATTGACGGCTAAGCCGCAGTCCCTGCAACATTCCCCATACCCCACCCCCCAAATTATCAGGAGCCAGCCCACATGTCTTTTTATACCTCGCTTACCGGTATCAACGCCGCCACCGCCTTGCTGGGTGTCACCAGCAACAACATTGCCAACGTTGGCACCACCGGCTTCAAACGCTCACGCGCTGACTTTGGCGACATCTTTGCCACCTCGCCGCTGCAAAAAGCCTCCAGTACCGTCGGTCAAGGGGTTTCACTCAAGCAGGTGAGCCAGGAGTTCGGTCAGGGCAATATCGCTTTCTCGGCCAACGCACTGGACTTGGCCATCACCGGCGACGGTTTTTTTCCGTTGCGCTCCGCCGACGGCCTGTCTTCAACCTTCACGCGTAACGGCTCGTTCATGCTCAACGAGCAATTCAACGTGGTCAACTCGGCCGGCCAACGCCTGATGGCCGCCACGGTTGACTCAACCGGCAGCGCCAATATCAACGAGCGTGTGGTGCTGACGATCCCGCAAAAAACCTCCGGCGAAGCCAAGCAAACCACCAATGTCGATTTGGGGCTGAACTTTCCAGCCGACGCCAGCGTCATCACCAATCCCTTCAGCCGTACTGACCCAACCAGCTTTAACAAGTCCACCGCCTTTACGGTGTACGACAACGGCGGCAACGGCTACCTGGCCACTATTTATTACGTCAAAACCCAGAACGCCAACCAGAACAGCCCGTTTAACAAATGGCAGACCTTTGTGTATGTAGGTGCCGACGAGGTGGCCGCCTCCCTGGTGCAGGCTACCAACCCCAGCGGCGACGAACTATACGTCAACCAATATGGGCAGATCAAGCCGTTCGGCGAAGTCAAAGACGAACTGACGACAGCCAAGACGCTGCTCATTTCGCTCGACGAGTTAACCGATAAAAAAGTCTCAACGCCTGCTAGCCTGTCGGGTATCACAGTACCAACAGACTTCGTGTCTGGCACTCAATCGTTTGCGACTTTTACCCAGACGTCTGCAGCCGGAGTTCTCCCCGTGACCCATAGCGGCACCAAACTGGCCAATCTCTTTAGCGTCAAGATTGATGACTCGGCGGCATTTGAAACCATTGATCTGAGCTATTTGGCTGGCAGCAGCCTGTCGATGAGCGGGGTCACCATCGCCGCTGAAGTCACCAAGCAGCTGAACCGCAAGTTCGGCGATGAATTTAGCTATGACTTCACCGACACAGACAGCAGCAGATTTGCCATCAGCTCAAACAATCTAAGGGATCCTGGAGCAACTGGCAAAAGCATTCCGGTAGACATCGACTTTAGAGCTGCGCTGCAGACGCTCCAGCTCGCCACGGATCCAGTGGGCGCCATCACCAAAGTAACCATTGAGCAAGCCACCACAGCGATGCAAAATGCCTTGGATACTGCTGCGGCGGCCATGACTGCCACCGGCAGAACTGCAGTTGTAGGCGTTCCACCACAGGCGTCGGTCAGTGGTATTGCCCCTAATAACGGTTTAAATGACATCCGGGTCGCCTACGATTTTGCCTCGCAAAGCTTCAAATTTACCCAGGGTATTGCCGAGTTGACGCTGGGCCGGGCTGCCACGACCGTCACCGGTGCCACCTCTGCCGTCAACAACCTGGTGCTGGGCTTGGGTGCCACCGCCGTGCAACTGGACGAGAACGGCCTGTCAGGGATAAAAATGCTACCCAATGGCAACACGACAGATCGGCTGAAAGCCGAGCAACGTTACGGTATGAAAATGGTTTTTGATCCGGTCAACAAATCGTTTAGCCTGTTGTCTGGCACGACTGGCGACAGGTCTAGCCTCGCGCTGACCGTCAACCCTAGCGGCACTGAACTGCTGGGTCTGTCCGATGGTACGGTCGCGAGGACCAACCTGGCGACCCGAGGTATAGCCTCTTTACCAGCGGTTGCCACGGGCACCTCCCCTACTATCAATGTCACCACCAACTTTGCGGTGGACGAGACCAACAACAAGTTTGTTGTCACGGTTGACGGCATCAAGAGCACAGTGGTCATTCCGCCGAGCACTGATTACTCGCTTGAGTCTTTCATGAGCAAGCTGCAAAAAGGCATCAACAATATGGGCAGCAATGACGCCGTGGGCGCACCCTCCACGGTGAGCGGGGTCACGGTCTCGTTTAACTTCACCAAAAATGCCTTTGTTTTCACCACCGGCACCACCGGTTCGGATTCCTTTATCAAAATCTCGGGCAGCAACAACTGGGGCCTGGACCAGGTAGAGGCGGGCCGTGGCTCCACCACAGGCTGGATCAAGCCAACCCAGTACAAGGACGTGGTCAGCGGCGCCCTGCAGCCCAAGTACATCGACAAAGACGGCAAGGAGACCACCAACGGCGATGGCTTTATCAGCCTGCCGGAATGGTCACCCATCTTCCTCGACAAAGGCGAGCTGACTTTTGACACCGGCGGCAAGTTGGTCTCACCGGTCAAGGGCACGCAACTGGAAACAGTGTTTCTTGAAGGCGGCAAGGGCGCCCTGACCATCAATATCAACTACGGCTCCTCGACCCAGTTCAGCTCGCCGTTTGCGGTTTTATCGCAGTCGCAAGACGGTACCCCTGAAGGGGACCTGGTTGGCGTCACGATTGGCAACGACGGCCTGGTCAACGCCAGCTTTTCCAACGGCACACAAAAATCGCTGGCCAAAATTTTGCTGGTCAACTTCTCCAGCCCAGCGGGCTTGCGCCAGGTTGGGGATTCAAGTTTCCTGGCTTCTGCCACGTCCGGCAAACCGATCTTAGGTACCGCAGGTAGCGCCGGCTTTGGCACCCTGCGCGCCGGTGCCACCGAGCGCGCCAACGTGGACTTGACGCAGGAGCTGGTGGATCTGATCACCGCCCAGCGTAATTTCCAGGCCAACGCCAAGGCGATCGAGACCAGCTCGACCATGACCTCGGCCATCATCAACCTGCGTTCATAAGGCAAGCCACTAAATGGACCGCCTAGCCTTTAACGCTGCCGTTGCCATCAGAGAGCAGGCGGTGTCGCGCCAGATGTCCGCCCACGAGCTGGCCAATGTTTCAACGCTGGGCTTTAAACGCAGCTTTGAAGCTGCCTCCATTTCAATCGCAGTGCAGGGCCCGGGCCTGCAATCGCGCATGCAACCACAGTCTTTGACTTCTGACTACATATCCTTGACACCCGGCGCGCGAATGGCTACCGGACGCGATATGGACGTAGTGTTCGATGGCCAAACGGTGCTGGGCGTAACAGCGCCAGATGGCCAACTGGCTTTTACCCGGCGCGGAGACTTGCGCGTCAACGCCCAGGGCGCGTTAGAAACCGGCAGCGGTCACCTGGTTCGCGGGCAAACCGGTGGCGGTATCACACTGCCACCAGGCCTTGTCGTCAGCATCAAATCTGACGGGTCGGTTTTTGGCACTGACCCGGCGCAGGTTAGCCCTGCAACGTCGGTGCTTCTGGGCCAGTTGCTGATGCGTGAGGCCAGCGACACCCAACTGCAACGCCGCGTGGACGGCCTCTTCAAGCCGGTTGGCCTGGCTGAAGGGCAGGACATTGGGCCCAGCAGAACACCCCCCAGCCTGACCAGTGGCGCGCTTGAGGGCAGCAACGTCAATGCCATGCACGTGATGGTCAAGCTGATGGACCAGAGCCGCACCTTTGAGCAACTGGTGAATCTGATTAAAGAATCCAAGACTACTGACGAATCTGGTTCCACCATGATGAAACCCAGTTAAGCGCGGCGCTTAGGTCACAACGCATTTCCAACACACACCGTATTAACCACCGTATTAACGCAAGGAGCTGATCATGGACGCATCAATGTGGGTAGCCAAAACCGGCCTGGACGCGCAGCAGACACGTATGAACGTGATCTCCAATAACCTGGCCAACGTCAACACCACCGGTTTTAAGCGCGACCGCGCGGTGTTTGAAGACCTGCTGTACCAGAACATTCGCCAGGCCGGCGGACAAACTGGTGCCGCCACGCAAGCGCCCACCGGCCTGATGCTGGGCACCGGTGTGCGCGTGGTCGCCACCGAGAAGCTGCATGCCCAGGGCAGTATGATCAACAGCCAAAACCCGCTGGACGTCGCCATCGCCGGCGAAGGCCACTTCCAGATATTGCAAGCCGACGGCACCCTGGCCTATACCCGCGACGGCAACCTCAAGATGTCGGCCACCGGTCAACTGGTGACCTCCAGCGGCTCGCCGCTGCAACCCGCCATCACCATTCCGGCGAATGCTGCAAGCGTTACAGTCGGGCGCGACGGCACTATTTCGGTCGAGCTCGCCGCTGGTGGTCAGCAGGTGCTGGGCCAGTTGCAGATCGCCCGCTTCTTGAACCCGGCCGGTCTACAGTCGGTTGGACAAAATCTGCTCAAAGAAACCCCGGCCAGCGGCGCGCCGCAAGTGCTGCAGCCCGGCCAAAATGGTGCCGGCACCCTGATGCAGGGCACGCTGGAAGCCTCCAACGTGAACGTGGTCGAAGAAATGGTCAACATGATCGAAACCCAGCGCGCCTACGAGGTCAACTCCAAGGCGATCTCGGCGGTC
>Ga0105054_10002382_pt1 | contig 29922 bp, 15 predicted proteins | sample BON02_FD_78091 | JGI IMG/M metagenome (GOLD analysis project Ga0105054, IMG submission 78091) | Freshwater microbial communities from Lake Bonney liftoff mats and glacier meltwater in Antarctica - BON-02 (megahit assembly) | ecosystem: Environmental > Aquatic > Freshwater > Ice > Glacier...
CATATCAGTTGACTCATTCTGTACTTCCATCTACCAAATGCCCTGCACTTGAGTTTATACATTGACAGACGAAACAACGCTTGGTGTTGCGAATGCCTATTGATCTCTTGGATATCGTGCACTACTACCAATTGTTGTTTTGATATTTCACTCAAATCAATGATTCGAATAGACCTTGTCCAAAAACGGAGGCATTTTCGAAGACAACATTTGGAGCAAGCAACTACCAAGCTCTGAATGACTCCATATTTAGTATGGTAAAGATATTTAAATCGACGAAACGCCAGCTGTAGAATCTTCTGATCATTCAATAGTTTCGCTAAAAGTTCAAATCCAAGTTGTAAACGAGTGATTTCTAATATAGCCGCATTTCTCCATTGATTAAAAATCATTCGAATTTTCATATTCCGTGCCATGGCCATTCTAGAGTCTAACTGTGAACTGCAGCAAGTGGCTAACTTCCATTGGTACAGTCCTATTCGTGTAATAGCACGATCTTGCCTTTTAAATATGATATCCAACTTCTGTTCTCTATCGCTGATTCGTCTCCAGTGTCGCATAGCTTGTACCAACTTTGATTTTACACAGATACGCCCAAGTCTGCCGCAAATAGCGGTCGAGTTATTTGTGTCTCGCCAAATTTGAAAACAATTTGTAACGTGGTATCGAGAAATTTTGCTAATCAAACCCCTTAACTGGGAGTCTCGAATATTCCGGAATCGATGAAAGACGAGCCATTGGTCGAAACGAATTCTAATAGCTTCCTGCTTTTGAAAACCAATGGCTTTTTCCAGAGACAGAGAAAACCTGTAGAATGCAACGGATGCAGAACTGAACCATTTCCAGCGCTGTATTGCAGAGTTCATATACCGGTGATATGACTTACCACTGAGCGAGTTCAAACGTTTCATCATTTGACAATGGTACACAAACATTTGAAAACCTTGTTGAAGGAGGAGCCGCTTGCTATAGGTTGCCAGCTTCCTCACCATGTTGAAGATTGTGTACTTTCTGGAATTCAATCGAACCCGTAAGAGCCGCCATCTAGAGTTATTCATTTCATTTTTGTATTTTTCAGCACGTTTCGAATTTAAATACAATCGCCATTTCGACATAGATTGTCCTATGGAGGCCGCGGAAGCCTTCTCCCTAAAAATTACAATGAACCATTTTCGGAATGAAGTTGATATTGAAAGCCTTTTAAATACCCTGATCACCATATTCAATAATCGATTTCTTTCCGATGACTGTTGACAAAGTAAACTCAATTTTGTGAAGGCTAACTTCTGGAGCCATTGGGATTGTTTCCTTTTCGTGATGTTGGAGGTCACAAGTACACACCCTTTCGCAACTTTCATTTTAGCTTCATACCTCGAGCTTAGAATACAAGAAGTGTTTGAGTATTCTGATATCTGATGTTTCGTTTCATGCCGAGTTTTGAAATTCTTCCAGACAAATAAAGCTATGCAGTATTTTCTCTCCTGCCTTTTTCGAAGCCATGTTGCGAGATTTGATGCAAGAAACAAATACCTATTATAAGCTAGCTCGGTTCTAAATTGTATCCTTTGATGATTCATTGTGCTTTTGCTAGAAAGCTCCAATGCTGCTAACTGCTGTTTGTGTTGAGCACTGATTAGTTCGAGCTGCTCTTTGTGTAATCGGCTTTTGTGCTCCAACTCAAGCATCGCTTCATGCACTTCATTTCGAGTCATCTCAAGTTGATAAAAATAATCCATTCGTTGCTCATTCATTTTTAACTTTGGTGGTGGTGAAGATTGGTGAACCACAAGGGCCAATTCATTCATCTGTTGCTTATTTTGAATTTTAACCTGCCCTTCCAAATCTATGATTCGAGATTCAGCTTTTCCAAGCGATATGCTCAATCGCTTATTAAGCTCCATCAATCCTTTCATTCCATGGGAGCTCGTCTCCATTTCAATGATACCGGTATAACTTTTTTTTTTAAATTTTGAAATATAATGTTGCTGGTTTCGATTCCCTCACGGATGCCCTCAGGCTCTTATTTTTCAAACAAGATACTCTTGCTTTCAAAAGAAATTAGAGTTTGATGGTTTCTATCTTCTACTTTTAGAATTTAAAAAAATAGATTTTGGTTAAACATGCGATTGTATACATTTTTCAACTGTTTTCACTCGCTTTATAATATAAATGAGTTATTCGAATTCGTCTGCTCCAGATTCAAGTGAGGCAGGATTCCAGGCAAATAAATCTTGTAATTCACTCTCATTGAGATCAGCAATCCATTTTTCACCAGTTGCCACTGCTGAATTCGCCAGACTGTTTTTCTTTTTCAAAATATCGTTAATCTTTTCTTCAATAGTTCCCAAGCAAATGAAACGATGAACATGCACATTTTTACTTTGCCCAATACGAAACGCCCTATCTGTTGCTTGGTTTTCAACTGCCGGATTGTAATACAAATCAAAATGTACCACGTGACTAGCAGCAGTTAGAGTCAAACCAGTCCCTCCAGCACGAAGGGAAATCACCATCACATTAAAGTTCGGATCTTGCTGAAAACTTCGAACTCGCTGGTTCCTTTGTACAGGGTTCAGCCCCCCATGAAAATCCAACACATCAATGAAATGATTGTTTTTGACCATTTTCACGATTCGATTCAAGGTGCTTCGAAACTGGGTGAATATAATAACCTTTTCATTGGCATCAATGATTCGCTCCACCAACTCATTTAACCAAACCATTTTGCCAGAAAGAGTGAAATCATCAGCTGCCCTCACATCGAATTCAGCAGGATGATTGCATATCTGTTTCAGCCTCAACATCAGAGTAAATATGTGCATAGAGGACTTATCTTGCGCCTCAACAAGTCGTTCATTCACTATTTCCTGATACAATATTGCTTGCTTAGATGTCAAGCGAATTGGAACATCAACTACAATTTTCTCTGGAAGCTCTGGGGCAATATTCTTGTCAGTTTTTAATCGTCTCATCAAAAATGGGGCCGTGATATTCTGCAGTGCTGCTGCTAAAACTTGATCTCCATCCCTTTCGATCGGTTTCGAATAAGCAGCGCTAAATTCGCTAAGAGTCCCTAAGAATCCAGGGTTGGTCAAATGAAAAACAGCCCATAGTTCAGACAGCTTGTTTTCAACAGGCGTGCCGGAAAGAGCAACTCGTACTTTCACATGTTTGGAATGAGCGATTGTAACTAGACATTTGTGAATCTGAGTCGTCGTGTTCTTAATATGCTGACTCTCATCAAGAATGACTGTGGAAAATGGAATTGATTTCAATTGTGCCACCATACTCCTTACCGTTCCATAACTCACAATTAAAATATCCGCGTTGGATAAATTTTGCGACGTCGATTTTCCTTCCATTTTTACCCGTTTCGCAGGATTTACAAAGGTAATTTTCTTGGCACCGTGACTGATGATACAAGAAAGCGAAGGTGCGAATTTATGCAATTCAGATTGCCAGTTGAGCATCAGACTAACAGGCATGACAATAAGAGCAGGGGTAGCCAAGGAAACCACTCCCGTTGCTTTTAAGTGCAACAACAAAGTTATCGCTTGAATGGTTTTGCCAAGTCCCATATCATCAGCCAGGACACTGTGAAACCCATTCGCTGCATTTGTGGCCATCCATTTGAATCCTCTTACTTGATAATCCCGAAGTGTCGCTTTAAGCCCACATGGAAGTTCCAGCGTTTCATCAACAGTAAGCCATTTTCTGACCTTCTCCATCAGCGCATTAGACAGGCTGAAATCGGACAACGAAGGACACAGTCCAGCGCGAAGCAAATCATAGATAGTTGGCTCCGACGGTTTCTTCTTTTCAGTAGCAGCCAACATTTTCTTGATCTCGTTCGCATCCAACACCACATACGATCCTTTGTATTGAACGAGATTCGAGCCTTGTTCAACGAGTTTTTGGAACTCCTCCATTGACATATCTTGGTCTCCAATAGCGACTTTCCAGTCCCACGAAAGAGTCATTGCTTGTTCACTTAGGGCGGTACCAGCAAACGACGGATCCGAACCACCTCCAAGTTCACTCGCCGAAACAACTTTTAGAATAAGACGTGGTCTCAAGAGCTTTGATAATTCTTTTGGCAAAATTAATTTCACTCCAAGACTCACTAGAATTTGTTTGCTTTTCGTAACAAACTTTTCAAATGCATCTCCTGTGATGGGAACTGAAGTCCCAGCGACAAGCGAATGGACATCTGGCAAGAAAGGGCCAATGGCGGCTACCAATGATAGGGCGTCATTGCTATGATCCGTATGCAGTTTCCGGAATTCGTCGACATTTATTCCATTGGCTTCCACTTGACTCCGAAGCTTCAATAAGGCTGTGAGACGATATGAATGGTCTTGAGATCGGTCCACATGAAGAGTCAATTGAAGTTTGCTATTGAGTAGCTGGAAAGAAGAAAAATAAGACGCGATACTTGCAGCGATTGTGTTCTCACTCACAGCTAGCGGTACAAACACACTACCACGAAAAAACGCATCCACCACTTTAGAAGCTCCAGGCTTCATTGGTTTCTTAAGGTCAAACATCCTCACACAAGGAGTAATGAAAGCAGATAAAGCGTGATCCACTGCTGATCGACGGGTCAGGTACTGGCCATTAAAGAGAACATTATCTCCGTAGATGGAGGATACTCTTGCAGTGTTGGAGGTTGCTGCCGCACTCGTGTCAAACGCCTTCCATATTATGGACCAATTAGTGCACTGCTCGTCCAAAGGGAAAACTGCAGGCAAGATAGATCCTTCGCGTAAAAATAGCCAGGACAATTTCGCAACGGACATGATGAACATTGCCGAGAGGCTCGAAGCCGGAAATATTGGAATCAATAAAAACAGTTTGAAGGCATCGGAAGCAGTAAGTTCCACCAGATAATCCTCAACTTTAAGTTGAATGATACCTGTTTCTTTCAATAATCCTACCGTGGTTTCCATATCACCAACTGTAAATCGTATTCCAACAATAGCCTTGACTTTTGCACCTATATTCATGGTTATCGAGCTGGATCCAAGTAAACGAGAGAGTTGACTTCGAGTTTCAGCGTTTAAAGGTGGCATTTTAAACACTAAGTCCACTTTCGCAGGGACCAATTTATAAAACTCTGATAGGCATTGATGAAAATCTCCTGTATTTAGAAAGGCAGGATTTGGTAATAAATTCGACAAGATGAAAGGCGCTGCTCCAGGAACTTTTTCAAGCTCCGGAACGGAAATAGAAACTGCTTCAAACACCTCCGTTTCATTTTCACCCGTAAAAAATTCCGGATTGCCTTCATCGTCATCATCATCATCCACTTCATCGTCGACAATTTCTTTTCCATAATCAGAATACTCTAGCAACAATGGCGGAGGCACTACTAATACAGAAGCTGCACTCAACGCAAAATGCTCTTGAAGGTCAATGCCGCGCAATTTGAAAACATTAAATGGGGTCTTATCAAGTTCATTCACCAAAATGTAAAACATACTTGCCATATGTTTGCAAGGAGAACCGACTGGACGATATCCGTAAGCCCAATTCTTACCACCAGATTGACTGCTGCCTACAAAGTCAGGACATGTGCATCCACCACCAATATCGCTCCAATCCGATGGGAAAATATTCAGGTTATTACGTTTCAAAACTTCGAGCAACTCGCTTGGTAAGTCTCCGTTCCTAATTTGACCAAGTAATAAAGGCCGTTCTTCAATGGCGCGTATTACTGTGTCAACACTGCTTTGATCCAGAGGAACGAGTGCGAGGTTCACTGTGTAGAACGGTGAGTAGTTCCCTTTCACCTTGGCTACCATGCGAGCCTCGGTGTCCATGTCGAACGAAAGAACTTTGCCTGTATTAGCAATTGTTTTACCTCGAGGGATTCTACCTTCTCGATCCAATGACTCCAATGCGCGGAGAAACTCTCCTCCCCATAAAGTTGTCCCATACTTCTTTCGAGGAGCCATCCTTTTTCAAATCGCAGAACTAGATAGTCCCACAATATGAGGTACGGTCCCCACACCTTGAGTCGTTGCACAATAAAAAACTCGCACTACCTACTGTGCCCAGACGAGTCTGGTATGTGATTCATTCTAATTATTAACATCAACGAAAGAAATATCGATTTTTGTTGTTTTTAAAAATGGGCGCACTCCAATAGTTCAAAAATTGTATTTTAATTAAATTGAAGCGTGAGTCAATTTCTACATGTAAAAAGAAAGTGTGTAATTTCCACACGACATTCCCACCCTGGAAAAGCGAATGAGAGAAAACCTTACCAATCCATTAGCATAAAATCTAACTAAACAAAAAGCGAGTGCGTGTCAGTCAGTAAAGCGTAACTATCGCCTACATTGATTCAATTGCTCAACCGACACTGGAGATCAAATATGGATGTTGTTATTGTATCGGTGGAAGGGATGATGTGCCAAAAGAATTGTGGCACCACTGTGACGAATGCCTTAAAATCTGTTCCGGGGTTCAATCGCGGTAATGCCAGCTTTGCATTGGGAGCAGCGTTTGTTGAGGGCTGTAGACTCAATCCCGAGAACGTCGTCGAAGCGGTTGAAATGGTTGGTTTTGACGCATGTATTATAAAAAGAGATGACCCTCGATACCAACCGCTCGAAGATAAACTGGTTGCAGGTTTAGCTGTTGTAACGGTTCTCAATGTTCAAGGAATGATGTGCCAGAAAAACTGTGGTACCACTGTATATAATTCATTGAATCGAGTCCCTGGCGTGGATAATGTAATCGTTAGTTTTCCTGAAAGCTGCGCAGTTATTACCGGTGCTGCTCGCCCCTTGGTACTTATTGACGCAGTTGAGATGGTTGGCTTCGATGCACAAGCTGTCAACGATGAAATGAAGAAAAACAGATTGATTGAATTGTTAAATAACACCAAGGACCAAGTGGACTTGCAACGCCACATGTCTCTAAGCTTTGACGACCAAAAGATAGATTCCAACGCTCCCGAAGCAGATGAAAAAGAAGTGGTGATTGAAGTCGGACAAAGAAGACGTGCAGAAATCCAGATCGGGGGAATGACGTGCACTGCATGTGTCGCCAATGTCGAGAAGAATATATCTAAAGTTTCTGGAATTCATTCTATCACTGTGGCGTTGATATCCGAGAAAGCTACTATCGAATATGACAGTAGTATATTAGATGGATCGAAGATTGCAGAGTCCGTAGAACAACTTGGATACAAAGCTTCTGTTTTGGATGAAAATTTGGAATGCAATGTATCCACAAGGGGAGTCGGTGTGTTGGAAATCCTCCTAAACAAAAGTACATGTGTTGAGAATTTGATTGATTCGCTTCTAGCTCAAAAGGGAGTTCTCGTAGTAGAACGTCGAGGTGGTCCCTGCTGTTTGAAGATCAAGTTCAAGCATGAATTTGTTGGTGCTCGGACTTTGGTGTCGCTTATTGAGTCCTATGGATTCCAGTGGACTTTTGATACCAGAAAAGCTCAACACGTCGAAGATCCAGCTAAATATTATCGTAGAATGTTTCTAGGATCCCTCCTTTTCACGGTTCCCATCCTGCTTATTCTTTATGTATGTCCGTTATTACCTGCTATTTACAGCTTCCTGCAAAGCGATGTCGGAGATTTGAACATGAAATGGCACGGCATGTTGCTTTGGGCCCTTAGTACACCTGTTCAATTTGTATTTGGAGCACGTTTCTACCGGAATGCGTTAAACGCAGTAGCCCATGGTTCTGCAAACATGGATGTATTAGTGGTGCTTGGTACCAGTTCTGCTTATTTGTATTCCATGATATCGATGCTCTCGGATATCTATCGTGGCCAACAAACCGAAGTGGCAAGTCGTGATTCGAGTTTCTTCGAAACTTCTGCCATGCTTATTACCTTTATTCTTTTGGGTAAGTACCTGGAAACATCAGCTAGATCGATGACTGCCAGTGCTATCACCGCTTTAATGGATCTTCAAGTGGACAACGCAGTGTTGCTTGATACGGCGCAAGGACCAGAAGAGGAAGCCATCGAAAGAGAAATAGACTTGAGACTCGTTGAAGTTGGAGATATTCTCAAAGTGTTTCCTGGACATCGAATTCCTGTAGATGGAGTCGTGGTCACGGGTACCTCGTATGTGGATGAATCCATGCTTACTGGCGAATCTGCTTCTGTTAGCAAATCTGTCGGCGATAGTACCACTGGTAGTACAGTCAATGGTCATGGTGTATTAACTATTCAGGCCACTAGAGTTGGATCCGATACGGCACTTGCACAGATTGTAAAACTGGTAGAAGATGCGCAATCATCGAAAGCACCGATTCAAGATTTTGCTGATCGAATAGCCAAGTATTTTGTACCTGTGGTTGTCTTTATTGCGATATTCACCTGGATAATATGGTTCTCTTTGGCATATGTGCTCGAAGTTTCCTTCTTGGATAGCATTCCTGATAGTGAGCGATTTGTATTTAGTTTCAAATTTGGGGTGGCTGTATTGGTTATCTCTTGCCCTTGTGCTCTAGGTTTAGCTACTCCTACTGCTGTCATGGTAAGCACTGGTGTAGGCGCCAAGTACGGAATACTCATAAAAGGTGGCGAGTCTCTAGAAGCTGCATCGAGAATCACGAGTGTTGTCATGGATAAGACAGGGACGATTACGGAAGGAAAAGCAACGGTAGCCGATTGTTCGCTCTTTGGTACTTTAACCAAGAAAGAATTATTTTCGCTGGCTGGATCTGCAGAGCTTTCTTCAGAACATGTCGTTGCCAAAGCTATTGTTCAATACGCAAAATATTTGAAATGCACTTTGACCACGGATCACGCAGAGTTTGAAGCCAAACCTGGTTTTGGAATTGATTGCACTCTAGTAGGTGGGTCACGAGTGATTGTTGGAAACCGTAAGATGATGAAGTTGAATAATGTATCGGTTAGCAATCCAGCTATCGATGCATTTCTAGAAGAACACGAAAAGAACGGTACGGTCGTTTTATGTGCATCAGACGAATCTTCGATAAGTGGTATGGTAATCGTTGGTGCCATTGCGATTTCGGACCCAGTCAAGGAAAATGCAGCATATGTTGTCAGCCTTTTAAAATCTCTGGGTATTTCTGTTTATATGTGCTCGGGAGATAATGCTACTACGGCAAATGCTGTAGCAGTGCAGTGTGGTATTTCGCCGGAGAATGTGTTTGCCAACTGCTTACCGAATCAAAAGGTTAATAGGATCAAAAAATTGCAGAGTCTTGGAGAAAAAGTGGCTATGATTGGAGACGGAATCAATGATTCTCCTGCACTCACATGTGCAGATGTGGGAATCGCTGTTGGAGCTGGAACTGATATTGCAATTCAATGTGCAGATGCTGTTTTGATTCGCAATAATTTGATGGATGTTGCAGTGTTCCTTCATTTATCGCAATGCACCATCAAAAGAATCAAGCTGAATTTCTTCTTCTCGTTCGTGTACAATACATTTTGCATCCCTTTGGCAGCAGGGTTGTTCTACCCTGGATTTCATTTGACCTTACCTCCGATGCTGGCTGGGTTTATGATGGCCATGTCTTCTGTTTCTGTTGTATGTTCTTCACTTTTGCTCCGAAGATATAAACCACCTGTATCCCATAGAATTGATTTTGTTTCCGATCCACTGGAGATTGATACCGATCTAGATACTTCGTTCGATGATCAAATTGAAATGCAAAATGCATCTCTTTGGAAGCGAATCAGCTCAAGAGGATATCAAATATTGACAAGAACAACTGGAACTGCGGGAATTTCTCCGTCTCCAGACGAAGGCGAGAATTTTCTCGTGTAAATTTGAAGTTGAAATTAGTAAAAAAATACATTCTAAAGGAGGAAAGAACTTTCCTTCTAATCTCAACTACTATAAATTTTAATAGCTGAACCTTAGTGTCGAGTAAAAAAAATTGCATACTCATTGTATGTGTTTTCGATAGAAAAAAGGGGGCTTAAAAGGAACAAATAGAATCAATCTTGTATCTACCAGTTGACAGGACATACATAACGACGAAGCAAGATGGCTAGCACTGAATACGATTATCTGTTTAAATTATTGCTTATTGGTAGGTTACACACCCTGATGTTCGTTGGCATATCTAACCCTCGTGCTTTGTAGGTGACAGTGGTGTAGGAAAATCATGTCTTCTACTTCGATTCGCAGATGACACGTATACGGATAGCTACATTTCAACCATTGGTGTGGATTTCAAGATCCGGACTATAGAAATGGACGGAAAAACCATCAAGTTGCAAATTTGGGATACCGCAGGACAAGAGAGATTCAGAACGATCACTTCTAGTTACTATCGAGGTGCTCACGGTATCATTATAGTGTACGATGTTACCGATCAAGTATCCTTTGACAATGTGAAACAATGGTTGAATGAAATCGATCGTTATGCATGTGAGAAAGTAAATACATTGTTGGTAGGTAACAAATCTGATCTCACTACAAAACGCGTTGTATCTTTTGAAGCTGCCAAGGAATATGCTGATTCAGTGGAGATGGAATTTCTCGAAACCAGTGCCAAAAACTCCACCAATGTGGAGAAGGCGTTCATGGTGATGGCAGCCCAAATTAAAAAGAGAATGGCCAACCAGTCCATCGCAAATGGAGGAAATGCAGCTCCTACCACCATGAAGTTTGAAGGGAAAGAAGTTGAATCTGGATGCTGCTAGAATAGCCAAGAATTTAAAAATATATTTTCTACATCAATTTGTAATTTGATACTTCTTCATCAAAGAAAGCAACCATATTTTCTAGACTCGCTTCTAATTTGATTCGTATTCTATCAGACTGAAGACTTTTTTGATGGATCCGATCAAGTTTGAGAGGAAACAAATTAACTATGTTTCCCATTTGTAACTTGAATATTTGATGCATATTCATCAACATGAAGACTTTCAATCATGGATCCAATCAAACTGGGATTATCAAAATCTGGATGGTTCCTCAAATGGTCTCCAAAGCTGGCACCGCCATCACGCGCGACAAAAAACTGCTTGAACTCATTGACCACCAATCTTTCACTCGCAGTCAAATCTCTTTTCTTAACAGCGCGCTGGTCTGATTTTAAAGTAACAGATGGATTCATTTTAGGCTTATCAATATTTGTTCCTTCTGGCTCTTCATCTCCTGAAGAATCGTAACATCCAAGCATCAACCACGTTTATGTGAGGGGGGCTATTGATTTAATGGACTAATTCTCAACACCTCCAATGGACTTTTACGCGCGTATTCTTGGCGCAATGTTTTTAAAGCATTTGATTTTTCAGTCCCTTTGAGATCAAAGTTTTGAAATCTGGGTTTCGTCTTATGATACTTTATCATTCGCAAAAACAAATTTCCAGAACCTTCCGAAAAAGTACTTTTGCAAGATCTCAAAGCTCTTGAAACTCGAATTACCAGTTCCGCTATTCTACGATCAGCAGAATCTCTTAAAAATTTACGAAACCTGGCTAGACTAATGAAACCAGACTCGTCTACGAGACTATCATCAATAGCAACTTTGCAGCACAGATCAAACAGCTGTAGCTCCAATTGGTCATTTAGACGCTCACAAAATACATGAGTGTTCTCAATCATTGCGTAAAATTGCTCACGATTCATTTGTCCTTCCAAAACCCCAACACTAGCAAAGCTGGGCGCGGAATTCAAATTTCCAGTTTCCCTGTCTATAAATTCTAATGATACGTGGGGATGACTACGCAGCCACTCATCCATGTCTCCCGTATCAATGGAATTAACTTTAGCTTTGTCAATTTCATCAAATAAGACATCTAGCATGCGATCAATTATAGATTTTTTAGCAGCCAGTTTAATTCTAGCTTCTCGTGTGTGTTCAATTTCCGCTATGTTCATTGTATCTTCAGCTCGAAGCATTTCTGTTTCCTTTTCGATGGGATCACAATCTAGAGGAATTGCCACTTTACCTTCATAATCGGACACGTATAGTCCAACCATCAATACACGCAACATGTTAGCGAATTCCCCTTGACTAATTCGCATTTCTAAACCAGAGTCAAATAGAAAGAATAGTTGTGCGACATCATCAAACTCAGTATACTGGTAGCAACATTGTTGTCGATTGCAATACGATGCGAGAAGCAGAATTTCATGAAGGCAAATAGAATCGCTTGCCAAATCCTCATCAACAATTTCAGCAGGTAGAATCTTTTGTATCGATTTCTTTTTACTAGAACTGGTGCATTCCTTACGATATAAATACGGGTGATCTTTTCCGGGAACTGGAAAACAATTACGAGGAAAAACTTTACACATTTCATATAACTCAGATGCGAGTTTCACTTGCTCATTGAGTTCATTCTTGGACCTTTGCTCGTCTTGCCCAATACTATTCAGTAACATATGTACGAATTGCCCTTTTGCGAGGAATTTATTCTCGTTGTCCATCGTATACCTATCAAAAATCAAACCTATAATCTCCATTTCAATAGGGGATAACCACAGACGCAATTGACTTCGGACCCCTCGATCGAGATATGAATTAAAGTAATATAATTCAAGCTCACGATGTCGCCTATTCCGTGCAGGTTTCTCTCTCTTTGCTTTCAATCTTGCTTTCTCTAAAACCGAATGCTTCCCTAGACGGATGGCTAGCTGCCACCTTATCCATCGTTTCAACTTGCGCGTCTTCTCCATCTTGTATCCGTTAAAAAAAGAAAGTCCGTTCATAATGTGCGGGACTATCCGTGACAGTTAAGTTTCAAAATGACGCTTCTGGCAGTTCAAGTGGCAGTGAATTCACGACCGTTGGTGAGACAGGAAATAGAAGAAGGATGCTCTCATGCGTTTTCTGTTACCGGTAATTCAGTTAATGTCAAAGGATCTGAGCAGAGATTCACTTTTGATCATGTTTTTGACGGCGTGGATCGACGTGATGTGTTCACCAGGGCTGTTCAGCCTCTTCTGGAAGGATGCACAGAAGGTTTAAATACAACCATTCTTGCGTATGGTCAGACAGGCTCTGGCAAGACATTTACAATGGGTACATCTGGAGAAAGTAGCGAGGGAATATTGGGACATGTAGTTCATGATGTCTTCGGGCGAGTCGACGGTGATTTCGAACGATATTCAATTAAAGTTTCCTTTTTGGAAATTTACAGAGAGGAACTTTCTGATTTACTTTCTGAAGATAAAATTTCTCTTGTAGTTCGTGAAGACTCGGAGAAGAACGTTTTTGTGGCTGGTCTCAAGGAATTACCGGTTAATAGTCCGGAACAACTGTTGAGCATCTTGAAATGCGGGTGTAAAAAACGAGTCACTGGTGCTACAGATATGAATGCGACTAGTAGTCGATCTCATGCTGTGTTTTCAATCATTATTGACAACAATGATAAAGAAGCTGGAGTGCTCAAGACATCACGAATTCATCTTGTTGATCTAGCTGGATCAGAGCGAGCTAAGAGAACTAAAGCAGAAGGAGAGCGTCTTTTAGAAGGTATTGACATTAACAAAGGTCTGTTGGTGCTAGGGAATGTGATCTCTGCCCTAGGTGGCAATCGTCCGCTAGCACATATTCCGTATCGTGATTCCAAACTAACGAGAATACTTCAAGATTCTCTAGGAGGTAATTCGAGAACTCTGATGATAGCTTGCATGTCGCCTGCTGATGTGAACTTTGAAGAAACGTTGAACACTCTGAAGTACGCCAACCGTGCTCGAAACATTAAGAATAAACCGGTTGTTAACAATTCATACGAAGGAAGCAAGCAATTGATCTCTGAAATGAAATCAAAAATCGACAAACTCGAAATGGAGATTATTCAATTGAAAAGTGGAGAGAATCGACCCATTCGAGGAACTACTGCCAGTAGTAATAAAATCATTCTTGATCTTTCCTCTAGAAATCTTCAATTAGAACAACACATATTTCAACTCAAGGAGCAATATCCTGATTTGGAAGAGAAATCGATGGAGTCAATTCCTGTGGAGGAAGAAGAGCTTGATGATGAGCACACGGCGCGACAAATAGAACTTCAACTACAATTACAGAAGACAAGTGTTGTGTTGGAATCTACATGCAGTAATATTCAGAAGATGACTCAAAGCAAAGCTGCTTACGAGTCAATGCGAGTCTCGTTTGAAGAAGCGATCCAGAAGATCGTAACTGAATTGGATACTTTACAATTGGAGAGGGATGACTTGGTGGCTAAATTGGAGTCAACAAGCGACGATCAACAAAATACAAAACGGCAGGATTTATTAACAAGAAAATTGCAGGATTTGGAGGATAAAAATGCATTGCTTCGAAAGAAACAGAATGAGCAAGCTAAGTTGTTGTCGATACAATCCAAGCATAACAAGTCGTTAGAGCATATTCAACAGCATGTTTTGGAGTTGAAACAAACAAAGGTAGGACTGATGAAACGCATGAAGCAAGAATCGGAGGATCATCGGCGTTGGAAGAACCAGAAGGATAAAGAAGTAAAGCAAATGCAAAAGAAGGAAAGAATGAATGAGTACCTATATTCGACTTTACAAAGGAAGCACGAGAAGCAAGAAATGGTACTTCGAAGAAAGAGCGAAGAAGCTGCGGTGGCTCAGCAGAAACTAAAATCCCTGCTAAACCGGCAAAGGGCTTCTCAAAAGGTTAAAAAACCTACTAACATTGCACAAACTGTTAAAACACAGCTTGAAATCCGGGTTTCGATAGAAAGGGCTAAACTAGCGCTTGAATCCGAAATTGAAAAGAGAAAGGAACTTATGCACGATAATCAGCAGCAAAGTCAATGCACTATTCGTATAACCGAACTCCAACAGAACATGTACGAGGCTCAGGAAATGTTAGAACATTTCCCCGTAAAAACTGCTGTTGAAGCCAAATCTACTATCGATGCGATGCTTAAACTTAGCATCACTGCAAAATGTGGTCTGCAAGATTCTAACTCCAAGGTTAAGGAATTAGAAGAAGAGTTGACGGAAATGACCCAAATGTTTACGGAGAAAGAGCACGCGATGCACTTGGACTTTTCCAACACATTGAGAGAGTACGAGGAGAAGATCATGTTTGTGATGCAAAACCAGTATGGTGATAGTTTTCAGTTATTCGAGGATAGGATTGCAGCACTAGGAGCAGAAAACGAACGCCTTATTAATCTATTAGCAAACCAATGTATATCATCAAAGAAGAAGAACAAAGCGAAAAGTAAACCTGCAGTGCATGTTGATATTTCAGATATTTCAGATGATGATTGGGGTGAAGCCGATGAAGAAGAGGATGAGGAATGGATCGAACCAGCACCCAATACAAAGAAATCGAGAAAATCCAAAGAATCAGCCAAGCCGCACTTCGATGAGCATACCGATAAATTAAGTGCCGATATTTTGGAACGTGTAGAACAATTCAAGGTAAAGGAATTGCAAGATGCTCTGCATTTGTTTGGGGAGTCCGTTTCTGGAAGGAAAAGTGATTTGAAAATGAGACTTTTGGGATGTTTAGTGGCTAAGAATAATTCTTCAGATAAAAGCGAGCTGCTACCGAAGGATATTCCAAGTAGGCATAACTCTGATGTTGGGGGAGAAACTGCATTTGATGTTCTGAAAGTTGAAGGTGAAAATAATGAGGACCAAAATCTAAAACAGCAGAGGCCTCTTCATTTAAAAAAACCTAGAATCGCTTTGATGGAAAACACCAATCTACAGAGTAAAACGAAAGACGAACTTTCTCAAATAACGGCTAAAAGAAAGGCATCCAAACAAGATGAGGCTATGCCACAGAGGAAGATTGTACTTTCGAATGCTGTGCAATCCACCATAGATAAAGAAAACTTTATGGCACATAGATTAGAACAGTGGAAAACCAAGTCTGAAAAAAATCACCCTCTCGTGAAAGGAAGGCGTATTCTGGGACTATCTAATCCTAATTAATAAAAACCATATTTAGATTTCAAATTCAAATTAGCCCCCCGGTTCGTTCCTGCGTAGGATGAGCAACGTTTTAATACTGGATCAGTCTCCGAACTACTTGGTTTCGAAAGTGAAGATCGAACATGTGGACCTCATTTCTTCCAGTGACGATGAAGAAGCAACTGGATGCACATTGTGTACTAATAGAAGCAAACGAGAAAGTCTTATTAGGTGCGCGAACTGTATGAAACACTACCATCCTATTTGCTGTGGTTTAACTTCCGCTTATTTAACAAACGAATACGACTGGGTGTGTGACGATTGCAGCGAGGAGTTCAAGGTTATCTCAGATCCTTTTGAATTGCTCTGTAGTAAACTGCCAAACTTCAAGACGTTGGATCTAATTACAAGTTCACACGTCAATGTACATATAGACTACTTATCCCAATTTGAGGGATGCGATTCGAGTAGTCAGTTTGCGAAACAAATTCAAAACAGGAGGAATGCTTTGTTGAAAACTAAAATCAACAGCATGGAAGGTAAATTGGCCCAGAAGAAAAAGAGGAAGGCGAAAGGCCGAAAAAAGTCCGCGCTGAAAGCTCCAAAAAAGTCCACGCCGAAAGCCCCAAAAAAGTCGTCAATTGTCCAAACTTTTCTTCAATCCAAGAAGCATTCTCCAACCAAGCCGAATAATTCACTGTTTGGAAGCAGCAGGGCATCTAGATTAGCAAATTCAGTTATTTCAAAAGTACCTTCTAAAGCAACTCCGCTTCAACTTAGTGATCTAATTTTGAATTCAACTCGAACGCAGCAATCTAAAGCTCTTTATCCTATCCCAGACACGTCCCCTTTCGTGGCCCCAGTTCGGTTTAGGAACATTAACACGTGGGATGGCATCGGAGTTCAAAGTTGGCATTGAATCATATATTTGTTGTTTGGTGATAAATGGATGACTTTTATTCTTCATTTTTTAACATAGAATTATGACATACTAGAAAGGAAAGTGAATGGCGTGACTTTTATTTTATTTTTGGTGAATTTCTTTTATTCTTAAATTATGGCTCCTTGTTCCATTAAAATCTACCGCCTGATAACAACCGTTGGTCCATGTCTAGGTGCTGCTACAACGACAGTTGGATGGTGTCTAGGTGCTGCTACAACAACGACAGGAGCTGGTGGACGGTGTGCTACAACAACAACAGGTTTTCTTGGACCACCTCGATGAGCAACAATAACAGGCATTTTGAAATTAAGTTTGAAAGAATTTTGAATGAGATAGTCGAATGTTTGGATAGGAGATTCTTTCGATGAGCTATTCCTGGGGTATGAATGAGAAAATATACGTTTTTATTCGGTTTTCAAATTTTTGACTGATTTTCTACTGAACCTTTTTTATTTAGTGTAAACAATAGTACCCCATGTTCCATCAATCCGACTCTTCTCGTTGGGTCAGGAATTATCATGGAGGGCGAGGTCTAGAATTTAAATTCATTTTTCGACATCTTAAGAATACGAGTCAAAAACAAGTTTTCGAAAGACAATATAGGATTCAAATCCAAAACTAAAACTCTTTCCTTCTAACTAAATTTCAAAATGCCTGTCATTGTTGCTCACCGAGGTGGTCCAAGAAAACCTGTTGTTGTTGTAGCACACCGTCCACCTCCTGTCGTTGTTGTAGCATCACCTAGACATGGACCAACGGTTGTTATCAGACGATAGAACTCTTGAAACCATAAATACTAAATAATTACCAGTACATACATTGCATTTTCAATCTATTACGAATTCAATTCTCAATTGAATCCTGCAATTAGTATCGTTTGCTCGATTTGTATTCGAAGACATTCAAAAGGAACCCGAGAAGAAGAAAGAAATGAAGAGAAAAGGAGCCCCCCTCATCGTAACGGTTTTAGCGGGAATGAGCGATGATGATGAGCTGAACGAGAGCGACCTCTTAGATCCACAAGAGGAGGAAGCTATATTCAAAGTGGAAGAGGAGGCACTGCAAAAATACCTTACAGATATGCGACTGGACAATCTATTTTCGGAACTGGTGGAGGAATTGTTAGTGGATGCTCCCAATAACCCAGTTCAGTTTATGATAGATTATTTATTTACACATTATCCAGATCAAGCAAGGAATTCATCATTTGCAAAAACGTTTCCTAATGCCAGCAATGCTGTTGGTTCAGGGATACCATTAACTGGGTTGACGGATTTTGAAGTAGGAGTTCCTGACGAAGACGACGAAGTGAGCCAGGAAATATCCAAACCTGCTAACATTAAACGATCTCGGCGTAGAAATGCATTGTGCATGCCGCTTACCGCGTACAACTATCAAGCTAGCACTGGTGCGGATTTGACAGACGACCAATCGAATGAACTGTTGGAGTACCTTTCTGTGAACCGTATTTTCTCGAAACTGGAGCTGTATCAGCGTAAAGCCATTATCCAACTCTTTAAAGTAGTTGACTTTGAAAGAGATCATGTAATATGCGAGGAATCGAAACCTCTAGAAAATTTTTATGTTTTGAGTAAAGGCAAGTGCAATCAAATGAGAGGATCGGCATTGATTGCCACTGTTAAACATGGCGGTTCTTTCGGTGAAATGGGATTACTGTATGATAATATAGGCTCTACTAGTGTATGTGTATCAAGCGAACGAGCCACTTTGTTTTGTATCAATCTTCAAACATATAGAACATGCTTGCCCAAAATCATCGAAGAGGAGAGGAACTCGGTGATTTCGTATATTCAGCGAATTTCATTTTTTCAAACATTTACTGATTTGGAACTTTTAAAGCTGGCGGAAGATGTGGTTACGAGAAAATCGTATCGCGAAGGTTCCCTTATAGTAAAGCAACATCAACCATCGGATGCCTTCATTATTATCAAGAGTGGCTCGGTGATATGTAAACAAAGGATTGCACCGACGGAGCCTTGGGAAGATATATCGGTTTTTCAAGCAGGAGATTATTTTGGTCAAGTTGCACTGATCACGGACAGACCACGAGCCGCATCGGTTACCGCTTTGACAGATGTAGAATGTTATGTGATTTCCAGGGCTTCATTTGTAAACACTTTCGGAAGCTTCATTCATATTGTGAAAAGAGACACTCCCTTGTTTAACTCGTTTATCTCAGATAAAATTTGAAATAATTACATGGTACCTACTTTTGTGTGCGATACTTCCAACTAGTGTTTTTCGTACGACGTTGACTATGCCTCATCCATATCTTTCTTCAAATAGTCAATGCGAGCATTTCTTAGCTCGCGTGCTTTTGCATCTGCATCAAACAGTGCCAAGCTGGCAAAGGCTAGCAGTATCATCAATGATGCCAAGATAGACACTGTTATCGTTGCCTTTTCTGACATGTATGGAAGAATGCTTGGAAAAAGGTACGTTCAATCCAACAACCACCATCACTTGTTAATCAACAATTATCTAGATACGATGCTATCGATTTCATCGAGAATGCTGCTCTAGGTGGGGCTCATTGTTGTACTTACACGATGACTGCGGATATCCCTATGAATCCGTTACCAGGGTAAGTGTTTGCTGGAGTACTGGTTGTCTTAATCATGAGATCAGGTTTGATTACGCTTCTTGGAAGACTGGATTTGGGGATTTTCATATGGATCCTGATCTTGATACTCTGACTCCATGTGCTTGGAATCCTGGGACAGCGGTGGTCCTATGTGACTTACGAAATGTAAATACTCACGAACTAGTACCCATCGCTCCACGAAGCATTCTTCGTAAGCAAATTGAAAGGTTTGAAACGCTTCAACAGGTAGGCCAGGTATACATGGCCTCTGAATTAGAGCATTACCTTTATGAAGATACGTTTCGAGAAGCTCATGATAAGAACTATAGCAACTTGACGTCCTCGGGGTACTACAGCGAAGATTACCATATTCTCCAAGGCCATCGCACAGAGCCATTCCACAAAGCAGCTCGAACAGCATTGCGCCAATCGGGAATTCCTTCCGAAAACAGCAAGGGTGAAACGGGGATTGGACAGCATGAGCTTAACGTTCGCTATGCAGAAGCGCTTCAAATGGCTGATCGACACGTTTTGTTCAAAATGTGCTTGAAAGAAGTTGCCGAGGACCAAAAGAAAAGTGTGACATTCATGGCTAAACCATTTCATCAAGATGCTGGTAGCTCTTGTCACATCCATTTATCACCTTGGAGTAAAGCGGGTGATGAGAATTTATTCGTCGGCAATGAAGTTTTGGAATCCATCGAAAACTGCTCACCCTTGTTTAAGAATTTTTTAGCCGGATGGATTAAACATACTCCTGATCTCATGGCGTTCTATGCACCTACTGTGAACAGCTACAAACGCTACAGTTCAGCGTCGTGGGCCCCCACAGCAACAGCTTGGGGACGAGACAATCGTACCACTGGATTTCGAATTGTTGGTAGTGGAAAATCACTTCGAATTGAATTCAGGATTCCAGGAGCTGATGTTAATCCTTACTTGGCATTTGCTGCATCTATTGCGTCCGGTCTTGATGGAATTCAAAACAATCTGACTCCCCCTCCGATGTTTGAAGGCGATGCCTATGCTGCAAGCGCCGAATCTGCCAGGATTTCCACCACTTTAGGCGAAGCAAGCAGCGTGTTTACTAAGAGTGATTTTGTGCGAGATAATTTTGGGGATGATGTTCAGAAGCATTATGGTCATTTTTATCAACTGGAACAAAATGCATTCGACAAAGCGGTTACCGATTGGGAACGTCAAAGATACTTTGAGCAAATTTAATAATTAAATCCGTTTTATCTCTTATTGAAATGAAGAGATGCTAAAGTTTATTTAAAATACTAGGCAGTTATGGTGGTGAAAATGTTTTCATCGTCACATACTGTTTTGCTACAGAGACTTTCGGGGCTATGATTATTCTTAATATGAGCATGTCGATCTTGCTTTTGTTTTTCCAAGTCGCTTTGAAGAGACACTATTAGATTATAAACTTTACTTCTTTCGGAAGAGTTTTTGAACCATAAAGTGTATTTTTCAACCACGGACATTTCTACAGGCAACGACCCTTTTCGAATATGCTGCTTGTCGCTGTCTTCTTCTGAGGACACTGAATTATTCGCTTCAGCATTGTCGTCGATAAAACGCGTTGCTTTTTGGGTGTTGTCAGTGTTCATAACTTTGATGCGTACAATATCAAGGGGTAGCCGTTTCTGACCGAGAGAAAATCCTCCATCTTCTATGCTGTCTGCAGAGGCCGCAGAATGCGAAGGCGGTATCGAAACCAAAACATCGTGGAGGTCAAGCCAGAATCTGAATTCCAATCTGTCGTTTGCTAGGCCTTTGGTCAAAAGCAGCACGTCGTTAAACAAAAAACATTCCCGCGGCTTTTTTTGACGGGGAGCATGAGACATCTTTTTGTTGGGTTTCGCACCAGGAGTTTGAAAGCTGTAATGAAGTTTGCATTGAAATTCCATCAAGAACTTTCTTCCAGGAGAAACAACTTGAAGTTCGGGGTCGTAAACCTTGAGACCTTCAAGCCGAGCTCCAATTTGAAATGATCTCATGGTTGTTTCATTCTCGATAGCAGTTTGATTTACCTGTTGAGCTATCTTGTTCACAGCTTCGGCAGCCTCTCGAAGTTTACAATGCATAGGATGAGACTCTTTGGTGCAGTCTAACAAGCCTCTGAAGAAAAGTGGATATTTGCATATCCGTTGAACTGGTTTAATCAAGAAATCGCTCAAATCCAAACCCTTACAGTCCTTATGCCGAGCCGACGCAGCAAGAAATTTTTCAAGCACAGGGCTTTTCAAACGACATTCTTCTAAGGTATCAATTCCTCGTTCGTAGTTATTCGCATATACCGAGTAGAATGCCTTGAAAACAGGCAACATGTTGGTGAACGCTTTGGCGAACGCCGTCGCCATCTCACTATCATCATCTGTTGACTTAATGTTTTCTTCAATAATCCTTAAAAGTTCGATATTGACTTCAAAAATTTGAGCAATATTGCCAAATATTTTGCTCAGGTCTTGTTTCGACATGATTGGTTCTTGATAATTATCCAGAGTTACTTGAAGTGGAAGCATGTACCTTGAGACAACTGCATGAAGGGAGTCAACATAAAGTCTCTCTGTTTGAAGCATCTCCATGAGCAACGGTTTTTGATCCGATTTGCGCTTCATGCTGTTGAATGAACTTCTAGGGAGAATCTTCACTAAACCTGAATCGTCTTCGTCAATCTTTTGTTGCACCTTCTTTCGTCTCAACTGCCTTCCGAGCTCGCACGCACCAAACGCAGCATGATGCATTCCAACTCGTTGCATATTTTTGCCAGCGGGAGAAGAAACTATATCCGTCATTTGCTAAGGTTTTAGTTCGGGTTTTACATAGCAGTATTGGAAACATTTTGAATTTGAGCCACACAAGGTGGACCAAACGACGATACGACCCCCGCAACACGTACTTCATTTGGTACTTCGGAATATACTGTATTAGTGGAACTAGTGTGTTTAATTGATGTTTTGTTTAATCATACACGTTTCTTGTAATAGATACTCTTCATGGAATATTTGTTTTTGTGATCATCTTCCAAAAGCCCAAGATGTTAGTGTTTCAAAGAACAAGTCGTGCGATAGGAAGAAGTCATGCTCGATGCATTTCTAAGGACTCCTCCTCTTTCAGACCATTGACACGCCAGGATAGTGAGATGCTCGTCATGAATGAAACAAACCCTGGAGTCCACGAACTCGTTGACATGCTGCAAAAGGAACAGCTGGAAGCAGCGGAAACTCAGGTACCATGGTTTCTAGAAAATATGCCTAAGCAATACTTTCGTCAAATGTCACCCGATATGAGAAACAATCATTTGAGCGCCATTGTGGCTCTTCATGATTTCGATGCCATTCCGAATATTTCACTCCATGGTGAAAACGGCAAATCATTGACAATGATATCTGAAGGAGGCAATTCTCCTCAAAAGCTGGTTGACCAGTTGTCGAAACTAAAGTCCACCCAAGCATTAACTGGGCTTTCATTGTTCAGTTCGCTTGATAACACTCTTTCTGTGAACGTTTTTAGGTTTGATCACGAGACTAGCATATCCAAAGCTACATTAAGCAAGGAATTGAAAGTTTACATCAAAGACTTGATGAACGGAAAATACAAAAATGACCATATGCATGCGAAATCGCACCCAATCTTTGAAGAAGCGGCTCTTCAAGCTTTTGTCCAGGAGAATTGCGAGTCGAATTACGTAATTGCAAGTAGTCCACGTCGTTTTTGCAAACAGATTGAATTGTACCACGAGATTATGAAGAGAGGTACAGATGAAGTAGGTATTGACATCGAGAAGAATTGGACCAACGATCCAAACAAGATGATGGTGACACTGGCTATCACCAACGTGCTCACCAATCCTGCCTTAAAACGGATTACTAGTTATTGCGCCACCAAGAATCTTAATATTGAGCGTACTCACTTGGACTTGGTTAATGGGCCTGGTGATGTAGATCCTTCCGATTTACTTCGCTCGAACACTGTTTCGATATTTCGAATCTTGGTTAGTGCTAATGGAGGTACAGATATGACGAAACTGGAGTCAGAATTGCAGGCTGATTTACCCATGGTAGCAAAGTGGCTGGATGAACGATCTCTTGATTTGGCTGGTCAATACTCACTTCCCTCACAACAGGCAGAATTGGTGATTGCTTTGTGTGACCTTTGCCATGCCGTACTTGCACCGAAAGATCCGTTTGAATTTGCAAGAGCGAACGTGCATTCCATTGTAACCAATGAAAGCCGATTTGGTTATACTCGTCAGATTGTAGATCTTTTCCTCAAACGATTTGATCCTCATGCCAAACACCCAGAACAAGTTGATGCTATTTTCCAGGAGGAGCTCGCAGCAATCAAGCAGCAAGTGGATCAATCGGGGGAGTTACCAACGAGTCAACAAGTTTTTCACACCATGCTCGATGCAGTTTCAGCGACTCTGCGTACCAATGCCTTCGTTCCTAATCGATTTGGAATGTCCTTTCGTTTAGAGCCATCAATGTGCGTCAGGCATTTACTGGACGGAAAACAGAGGACAGAAATTCCGTATGGAATATATTTTGTTCACGGTAGAAGATTCGCAGGTTTTCAACTTCGTTTCAGAGACATTTCTCGAGGTGGTTTGAGGGTCGTGACTCCTAGAAGCAAAGAGATTCACAGTGTGGAAAGTTCGAGACAACTTCAAGAGTGTTACGACCTGGCATTTGCACAACAGCTCAAAAACAAAGATATTGCGGAATCAGGCTCCAAGGCAGTTGCTTTGATAGACACAGAAGGAATCGATCAGCGAAAGGACCTCGATCACGTCATTCGAAAAAGTTTGAAATCGATGGTAAACTCTGTTCTTGATATTATTTCTCCAAAGGAATCCAAATATATCGTGGATTATCTGAAAAAACCAGAGTTTATTTACTTTGGTCCTGACGAGCAGGTTGCACCGGAACATATTGAATGGATGATCAAGCGAGCAAAGGAGCGAGAATATCCGTTGGCAAGGGCATTCATGTCATCGAAATCTGGTGCTGGATTTAATCACAAAGTATACGGTGTAACATCAGAAGGTGTCGCAGTGTTCCTTGATGAAGCTCTTGACGCCACTGGTGTCAACACTAAATCTCCATTCACAGTTAAAATTACCGGAGGAAGTAGTGGGGATGTCGCATCAAACATGATGAAAATCCTGCATCGTGAATACGGTGAGAACGCCAGAATTGTTGGTTTAGCCGATGGTACCTGTAGTTTGGAGGATCCTAATGGACTTGACTGGAGTGAGCTTCTACACTTAGTCCACGAGTCATTGGATCTTTCGTCTTTCGATACGAGTAAGTTTTCAGCAACTACCAAAATGTATCTTTGCGATACACCCGAAGGCATTAACAAGAGAAACACGATGCACAATAGGGTGATAGCTGATGCGTTTGTTCCTGGAGGCGGGAGACCAGCCACTATCAATGATATGAATTGGAAGAACTTTTTGACAAAAGACGGTAAACCTAGTAGTCCGTTGATTGTGGAAGGGGCCAATCTGTTCTTAACTGCTGGTGCTCGGGAAAAACTTCACGAGAAAGGTTGTGTTATTGTCAAAGACAGTTCGGCGAACAAGTGCGGAGTTATCTGTTCATCATTTGAAATCATTGCCTCAATGTTGTTGGAAGAAGATGAATTTGTAGCAATCAAGGATGAGCTGGTGGTTGATGTACTTAAGGAACTTCGAGTCAAAGCAAAGGTTGAAGCCGACCTGATGTTTCGCGAGTATAAATTGAACCCTGCATTTCCGTTACCTCTCGTGAGTGGGAAGATTAGCAATGCCATCAACCGATCTACCGATGCCGTGGCTGCCTACTTGGAAAAGATGGATGACGATCAACTGAATCAGTTAATGCCGATCATCAAAGCGTCCCTTCCAAAGAAACTCATGGATACTGCATTTGATAGATGGTCTACCCATGTTCCGAGACCCTATACCATCATGCAGCTATCTTGCATCATCGCTAGTGAGATAGTTTACAGGGAAGGAATCGACTATGCAATGTCGCTTCCTGAGGAGGCTCTCCCAGCCATATTGCTTAAGTACGTGTCCAAGACAAGTGAAATGCAAACTATAGCCTCGAAAGTTGAAAACGGATCCAAGCTTTCCGACTTGGAGCAAAAGTTATTGTCGAGTGTTTTAAGACTCGGAGGTGCAAGAACTATCATTGATCACCATCTCGATTAATATATTCAAAAATGTTTGAGAAATGACAAGCTTTTTATAATACTAGTTGGGGCTTTTGCTTCCTTGCTGAGCCGCCCTCAGCTGCCGCGCATATTCAATTTGACCCAACGTACTATTCGAAGTGTCTTTGTTCGCCTTGATAACTTTAATCCCAGCAGTCAGCACCGCGCATTTATCCTTAATCTCAGCCACACATAACATCACTCCGAGTTTTTCAGATAGAACATTCACAGTTTGACGCCTTTGCTTTTCCCGACGGCTTTTTTTCCAGCGACGCTCAGCTTGTTTTTGTTCCGTAGTTAATTCTCCAGTTTCATTCAAGAATTTTTTATCTTCATCATTGTCAGCTTCTTCGTCGTCATCGGCGGGAACACGCAACGGAATTTGAGCCCCAGTTGCTATCTTCACAAAATCAATAGCTTCTGATAAAACAGCTGCTCGATCCTTAGATTCACGAACATTTTCATCCTCAAACAATAATACACTAATTTCATCGTACAGGGTGTTGAGAACCAACCTTCGCTGACGTTCACGAGTACTTTTTTTTTCCCTGCGAACAAATTGACGTTCTTTCTTCTTCGTTTCTTTCTCAACGTCTCTTGCAGCTATCAAGTTTTTTAAATCAGGAGCATTCTGGTGAAGAGTAGAGTTAATAGGTGAAGGATTTAAGGTCCCGTGAAGGAAAGGGATCGGTTTACAAGGAAATAATTCAGAGTTGGAAAAAAGCCCCAAAGGATTCACGTTTAGCATCGAATTCATGTCCCCCATTTTATTCGGAAAAATACAAGGGGGGAAAGAAGACATTCCATATGAATTTGAATCCTGCCGCAATTGTAACAGCTTCAACAAGGGGTCAGCTTGCTCACGACGAAGATCATGGATAAGTCGTTCCTGTTCCTTTAACAGTTGCTCACACTCAAGCAATCGTTGCTGTTGCGCGAAAGTATCCATAGAGGTATTCAGTGAATTCTTGGAAGTGCTCAATCCACCGAACACACTCGCCAATTCAGAAGAAACAGACGATGTAGAAGTCCTTCTATCGTTCGACGATTTTGACAGTGCTTTTGAAGACTGCAACGATGATTCGTCAAAAGGTTCTACAATTTCATCGTCCTCGTGAGTGCTTTCCCGAACCGTACGCAGTCGATTGATATCTCTGAAAGAGGTCATCGTGGCCATACTTTGTGGCCTACTTCGCTTCGAGCCCAGTCCTTGTTGAATCTTTTCTAATTCTTGGACACTGAGACTATTAAGATCAAGCGAACCGGCAGACATCTTTCTTCCCAATTCCTTCATCGATTCTTTCCAATTATTTACCAAAATGACTCGATCACTCTCATCAACTTCGTTGGAAAAAGGATCCTCTAACGAAAGCAAGTCTAAATACTTGTTAATCTTCTCCCCTGGATTAGAACTCTCTAAAGCTTCCATCATTGGTTTGTTGTTCATCAATACCATGCCCTTGATCAACGACTTGTGTTTAGGGTCGACCTGACCACCAGGTTTACATAGCATGGATGCTTTGCGAAGTAAACCACAGACTGCATTTGGATCTTCCAACATCTCTTTCTCTAGGCTCTTCTTCATGTTGCTATCACTGGGCCATGATTGACGCAGCGAAGAGCTCAAGTCGCTCAAATTGGTGTTTTCCATTATAACACCCACCTACTCACACGTGGAAAAAAAATCCAATCAGAATTGATGAAAAGAGCCCCCACATTATACAATTTATATCAAATTATCGAGGAAAGTCCCCCTTATGCGTTTTTGAATTTGATGCTGAATTCGAAATCACAGTATCCATAGAATGCCTCTTCAGATTAATGTATCGAACGCCAAACGCACCGAGTATTCGGGCATGGATAGGTCAGCTCATGACCTTTGGATGCTAGGAGCACCTGATGGAAGATGCGTTGATGAGATACAAGTTCGTGCAGGGTCAGGAGTCTTGCAACCTCTTCGTCGTAGCTCCTGGTACTCGACGGCTTTTATTCAGCTGATTGACATAATTGGATCTGGTGTGCTGACCCTAGGGACAGCATTGGCGCAAATTGGATGGCTCGGGGTTCTCATTATGATATGTATGTTACCGTTGAACATCTATGCAGGATTGCTACTATCTGCAGCAAGAAACATTTATCCATGTGCACTCTCTTATGGAGATATGGCAAGTTTTACATTTGGGAAGCAATTTCGACGTGGAGTGAGTTTCATGGTTTCCGCAATTATTATCTGCGGATTAGGATGCTATTTAGAAGCAGCTGCAATGGCTCTTGACATGATATTTTCTGGTGCAATTGAAATTTGCAGACCTTATTGGTGTATCATTGCACTGGGTCTCATTCTCCCTCTGGCTCAAATTCAATCGTTAGATGGTCTTCGATACCTTTGCATTTTGGATGCTGTTCTTTTTCTGGCAGCCGTGTTTATTCCAGTTCTTTTCATGGTTTGTTCCTTTTCACAAGGGGAAAATCCTGCCGGAATCGAAACTCATTTTGTGAATCCAAATATGACTTGGATAGACTTCTTTAGCGGTTTCTCGAAGATTACCTTTTCGTATATAGGAGCTTATATATATTTGGAAATGATGGCTGAGATGAAAGTCCCTGAAGACTTCCCGAAAACCTTTTTTATTAGCGGTCCCTTTCAACTCCTGATATATCTATCTGCTAGTTGTGTGAGTTACGCTTACAAAGGAGCTGAAATTGGTGATGATTTAATCATTTCTATTTTGCCAAGAGAAGGGATAATGTATAAACTGTCGTCCATTTTCTTGCTGGTTCATATGATCATGGCCTATTTGGTCAAAGGTGTCATTGTTACCAAAACTATCTACATCAAAGTGTTTCCTAAGGAGCGAGGAAAGCTAAGTAAGGCTAAATGGTTTCTATGCACTGTTATAGTGGCTATTCTCACATTCATTCTTTCCAATGCAATACCAATATTCAATGACTTAGTTTCTCTCATAGGCAGCACATTAGTACCTTGGCTAGGCTTTCTTTTTCCTGTTCTATTTCTCCTTAAAGCCAAGAAAAATGTTGGACTTACTAGCTCCATCTTTGAGGTTGTATGCTGCTCAGTTTTGATATCCATTGGAATTGTTCTATTTTTTGTTGGCACTGCAGCCAATTCTATTAAAATTGTCGAGGGATACTCTGGTGGAAATGTTCCTTTCAGTTGCACATAATATTATAGTTTCCTTCTTACTATTGTACGGTATACCGTGCCATACTTTTTTGTCCCATAACTATCGGTTTTGATTGAATTCAAATGGATTGGTCGTGGCTTCAGCGAGAGTTTGTGGTGGAGTTCCGTGGACAATCATTAAATATTTTCTGGGCTAAATTTTTTCGTACCAGGCATGCATACTAGGATCGATTAAATGATTTAATTATAGATTTCATCCTGAGGAAAGAACGATTCAATGTGTTTTAAATCTCCAGTGTTCCTAGGACGAAAGTAAGAAAATTTGAATTCACGATTGAAATATCCTACGGAGATGTAACATAACAGCGAGGCTGCCCTAGTGTTCAGCGAAGTATTCATCGACACTGAAACGGAGGTTTAGCCTGAACAAAGAGTTTCAGCACCCAAGCGTGCAATTGGGATGTTGGTATATGAATTATTGATTATGGATGGAGTTTTACTGTTTTAATGTACAGAATGAATTCAATAATGAAAATTTGAGCAACCCTTAAGATTTTAGTTAAGATTAATGCGTTGATGGTTCAACGACCGACCTGATGTGATCTTAGGTTACATTGCTTTTAACCTGAGTAGCGGTAAATTATGATTTGGGAGATGTTGCCTCAGCAATCTTCATTCGAACAGGATTCACATACTTATTAAATGTTTAACTTTTGGGGACAACGAGCGAAGAATAATGGACCATTCTTCACTCCTGACCCAATTGAAACTCTAAGCTATATTTAATAGTGCCACTTGAGTTCCTGCTTTTGTAGGAAAACATTTAAATTCAAATGCACTTCTATGCTAGAAGTAAAGACTAGAAAGGTTCCCCTACATTGTATCTCAGAGGTACGATCCCCGCGCTTTAGCGAATAAATAATTGTCCTGCTTTAATTAAGTATAGATCTTCTAATATATGAGGTGATTATTTATTGAACACAACATCCAGCATCTTGTTCCAAGTTCAAGTCTATTCCATGTACCTTATAAACAGTCAACAATCATGTCCTAAATGGCACTCTGCGGGAGTCATATCTCTTCGTAAATACTATATTCGCTGACAATAACAGGTCTCTAGGAATGCACAATGCTTCTCGAAATTAAACAACTTGAGAAACTC
>Ga0105054_10002386_pt1 | contig 29886 bp, 33 predicted proteins | sample BON02_FD_78091 | JGI IMG/M metagenome (GOLD analysis project Ga0105054, IMG submission 78091) | Freshwater microbial communities from Lake Bonney liftoff mats and glacier meltwater in Antarctica - BON-02 (megahit assembly) | ecosystem: Environmental > Aquatic > Freshwater > Ice > Glacier...
GCCATCAACCGCTTCGTCGCCGACCACAATCAGAAGCCAAGGCCCTTCGTCTGGACCGCCGATCCCGACAGGATCATCGCCGCCGCAACCCGTGGGCACCAAACGTTGGAATCAATCCACTAGGCGCGCAAGCCGCTCGGCCCGCTCGCCCGCCGCGCAGGCTGGCAGGGCTGCAACATCCTGTTGGGTGACGTGCCGGCGGCGGGCCGGATCAGCCTGGTCCGCGCCGGCCTGCACGTGCCGAGGGCGACGGTGCTGGCACAGTGGCGGTCGACGTTGTTCGTGCGCGACGAAGGCCTCAAGGCGCGCGGCTGGCTGCTGGCCGTTATGACGGCGGTGGAGCAGGTCGTCGATCTTGGGGGCCGCCCCGCGTTCACCCTCGACGACGTCTACGCCCACGAGGCGCGGCTGGCGGCGCTCTATCCCGGCAACCACAACGTCCGCCCCAAGATCAGGCAGCAGCTGCAGGTGCTGCGCGACCGGGGCTGGCTGGCGTTCGGGGACCGGCGCGGGACGTATCGGCGGACCTGACCTTTCTCCCGTTGGGTGGAGGAGGGTCGGCGGAGCCGGTCCGACGACTGGTGGCCCGGAGGGCCGGATGAGGGTCGGCTGGCGAATGCGGCGAAGCCGCCCGCCCGCAACCGACCCTCACCCTTGCGCGCAAGGACGACCGCTGCGCGCCCGTGCGCTCAAGCCCTCTCCCAAACGGAGAGGGGACAAGACACCCACACCTCCCACCGCTCTCCTCCCGCCCCCGAATCTCGCCCCTTCGACCCCCGCTGCGACCGTTCCTGACGCACCGCGCCCCCATACTCCGGTCCTTCACCCGCAGAGGGGACTGCAAAATGCTGCAAATTTCGACGCCGCCCGAGACCCGTTACGTCACCGTCAGCCCCGACACCTGGAGCCTGATCCGGGGGGCCTATCTGTCCGGCCTGTCGGCGCGGACCGTGGCGGGGCGGTTCGGGGTGTCAGAGGGGGCGTTGCGCAAACGGGCCGCGCGCGAGGGCTGGACCAAACGCGCCTTCGCCGCCCGCGCCACGCCCTGGCCGGGGGCGCTGGAACGCCCCGCGGGCCTCGGCGCACCGACCCGACCGGGCGAGGCCGACGCCCCCCTGACCGAGGACGACATCGTCGCCGCCTGGACCGCGCCGATCCTGATCCGGCCCGGCGATCTGGCGCGGCGGGCGCTGGCCGGGGCGGCCGAGGCGGTGCGGGCGGGGCGCGGCCTGACGGCCCTGCGGCTGGCCCGGGCGGCGTCCGAGATCGCCCGTCTCGACGCCCTGTTCGAATGGGTCGAGCTCGACCCCGCCGAGCAGGAGGCCCAGAGCGAGGCGGGTCAGCAGATGGCCCGCCAATTCCTGCGCGAACGGGCGCTGAAACTGGCCCGCGACCTCGCCCAGGGCCGCCCCCTGCCGCCCGAATACGACGCGTTCGCCACGCCTGCGGAGGTGGGGGAATGAGGGTCGAATGTCTCGGGAAGGGCGGAATTCGCAATTTTAGGTGGGCCGACCCAACGACCCGAAAAGAAAGGCGCGGAAGCCGTGGCCCCCGCGCCCGTCTCGTCAGACTGTGGGGTCCCTCAGAGGATTTTGAGGTCGATCGCCGAGGTCTTGCCGCGCTGGTCTTCCAGCTCGTATTCGACCTTGGCATTCTCATCGAGCCCTTGCAGGCCCGCCTTCTGGACGGCGGTGACGTGGACGAAAACGTCCTGACCGCCGCCATCGGGCTGGATGAAGCCGAAACCCTTGGTCGGGTTGAACCATTTGACCGTGCCGGTCGCCATATTGCATCTCCTGAGCGCGCTTTCCAGGCAGGCGTCCCGAAAAGGAGGCCCGTCAGTCCTGCTGGACGGCTCGATCAGGCGAAGGAGCAGGCACGGGTGTGGAGGCCGTGCGAAATCCGGACTGCGAACAAGGTTCTCTCGCGCATTTGGGGAATGGTCAACCCGCCTTGTCCGCCGCGTCCCTGGTCCGCTGCTCGGGCGACGGCCCCATGGCGCACAGCGACCGCGGCGCGCCGTCCAGATGCAGGTGGTTGGCGTGGGCCGCGTTATAGTCCGGGGTCAGCACGGTCGAGAACACCCGGCAGGCCCCGTCGCGGATCCGCTTCAGAAAGGTCGAGCCCTCGGCCCCCGCCGGTCCCGTGCCGTCCCAGTCGGCCAGCACCGAGACCCTGCGGCCGTCCGCCAGCGTCATGCCGCCGATGTCCAGCGCATTGGCCCCGGCGTGTTCGCTGGGCCGCGCCCCCGGGTCGGTCTGGCCATAGATACGACGGCAGGCATAGGTGCCGACGTCGTTCATCTGCGTCACCCGGCTGCCGAAGGTGGCCTGCGCCGCCGGTTGCACCACCTGACGCTCCCAGATCACGTAGCGCACCGCCAGCGGGCACTGCATCACCGGATTGCCGGGCAGGGGGGTCACCGCGCCGCCGGTGATCCGCACCGCCCCGCGCACGACGCAGAAGCCGCCGTCGTCACGGTCCTCGGCCCGTTCGACCTCGATGCCCGCCTCGCGCAGCACCTGCATACAGGCGTCGGTGACGGCGGTGGTCTGTTCCGGGGCGGCGGTGGACGGCAGGGTGAAATCGGCCACCTTGGCGGCAGTGGCCTGGCCGATCGGCCGGCTCAGATCCAGCGGCTTCCACGGCAGGTCCTGATGCGGGGCAAAGGTGTTGAGCAGGGCAAAGGCGGCGCAGACGCCCAGCGCCAGCTCCCACATCAGGTTCCAGAAATCGGCAAAATCGCGCTTCATACGCAATCAGCCTTACGCGGCGGCGCGGACCTCCGCCAGCCGCTCGACTACGGCCGTGCAGGCCTGCTGACCTGCCGCCATGTCGTTGCTCAGTGCGATGAAGCCCAGTCCCCGCTCGGGCGCGGCCAGAACAGTGGCGTACCACATCGAATTGGAGCCATCGTGGGTGATGATCGGCCCCGGCCCGGCAGTACCGGCCCCCACAATGGTCCATGCCGCGCTGTCTATGCCCCATCCGGCGGCATAGGCCGGCGGGTCTCCAACTGCCGGGGTCAGCAGATGACGGCGCGTCGCCTCGCTGATCCAGTCCGGGCGGCCGCCCATCATGGCGGCAACGAAGCGGGCGTAGTCGGCCAGGCTCATATGCGCCGTGCCTGCCGGGCCGAGCGCGGGCGGATTGTCGGAAAAGCCCGCCGGATCGACGGCGACGCCGCCCAGATGGCCCCACGGCGCCTCGCCCCGCGGCGCGCCGAACCCGGCCGAGGCCAGCCCCAGCGGCGCAAACAGCTCGGTCGCCATGACCGCCTCCCAGGCCGCGCCGGTGAGGGCCTCGATCGCCGCGCCGAGAACGATATAGTTGGCATTGCCATAGATGAAGCTGCCGACGGGGCCCGGCGGCGGCACGGCCAGCGCCCGCGCCACGAACTCGGCCCGCTGTTCGGGCAGGGGCCGCGGGTCGCCGTAGGCCGCGATCAGCCAGGCCTGGTCAAGCAGCGGCCCGTCCAGAAGGCCGGCGCGATGGTGCATCAGGTCGTCGAGCGTGGTTCCCGTCCAGGCCGGATGAATCGTCAGGCCGGGCAGGGCCTCGGTCACCGGCATGGCCCAGCGGGCGCGCCCCTGCTCGACCAGCCGGCCGAAGACGGCGGCGGTCATGGCCTTGGTATTGGAGCCGAGGTGCCAGCGGTCGTCCAGCGTTGCCGCCTCATCGCTCCCGGCACGGCGAACGCCCCGGACCCCGGCCCAGCCGAGGCCGTCGCGGGTGACGATCCCGGCGGCCAGCGCCGGCGGCGCGGTCTCGGCGAAGACGGCATCCAGCACCGCTTCCGCTGCTGCCGCGTCCGCCCGGCCTCCTGCGAGGGCCGGAAACGCACTGCCAAGGGGCAGGGCCGCGAAACCGCCCAGCAGGGCGCGGCGGATGGTGAACATGGCAGACTCTCTCTCTGTTACGCCCACCCTAGCCGCCAGACCTGTGGTTCGCATATGAAAACGCCGACAGGTTCGGGGCGCGACATTGCCCCGGGCGCGGGCGTGGCGCATCGTGCGGCGATGAGCAAGAAATCAGACCGCCACTACAACGCCGAACTGGAGCGCCTCCAGGTTCTGCTGGTAGAGACCCAGCACTGGACTATCGAACAGGGCCGCAAGACGCTGGTCGTCTTCGAGGGCCGCGATTCCGCAGGCAAGGACGGGGCGATCAAGCGGATCACCGAATATATGTCGCCGCGCCAGACCCGCATCGTGGCCCTGCCCAAACCGACCGAGCGCGAGACCAGCCAATGGTATTTCCAGCGCTATGTCGCCCATCTGCCGGGCGACGGCGAGACGGTGCTGTTCAACCGGTCATGGTACAATCGCGCCGGGGTCGAGCCGGTCATGGGTTTCTGCACCCCGGAACAGCACGTCCGCTTCCTCGCCGCCGCGCCCCTGTTCGAGCGGATGCTGACCGATGACGGCATCATCCTGATCAAGCTCTGGCTCGATATCTCCAGGGCCGAACAGGCCCGACGGCTGGAAGAGCGGGTCGAGGATCCGCTGAAACGGTTCAAGGTCTCGCCGCTGGACGCCGAGGCCCAGGCCCGCTGGGATGAATACAGCCTGGCCCGCAACCGCATGCTGGATGAGACCGACAACAACCACGCCCCCTGGACCGTCATCGCCACCGACGACAAGAAGACCGCCCGGCTCAACATCATCCGTACCATCCTGCGGGCGATGGGCGGTCCCGGGGCCGCGGCCGATGCGCCGGACGGCGACGTGGTCTTCCCGGCCTCCCGGGCGACGGGCCGCCTCGCACCCTGATCACAAGCCCAGTTCGGCCCGCAACGCCTCCGGGCTCATCCCCCCCGCCCGCAGCTCCGCCAGCGTCACCGACCGGTCGCGCTTGGCGTAGCGCCGGCCATCCGCTCCGAGCAGCAGCCGGTGGTGGCGATAGACCGGCGTGGGCCAGCCCATCAGCGCCTGGATCAAAACCTGGACATGGGTGGCCTCGAACAGGTCCTCGCTACGGATGACATGGGTCACTCCCTGCAGGGCGTCGTCATGGGTCACTGCGACATGATAGGCCGTGCCCGCGTCCTTGCGGGCCAGCACCACATCGCCCGCCGTCTCTGGCCGGGCCTTGACCAGACCATGCTCGCCGCCCGGACCAAAGCCTTGCTCGACAAAGGACAGCGCGTCCCACACCCGGTCGCCAAGGGCCTCCCTTGCGCGGCCCAGCGACAGCCGCCAAGCGAACGCCCGACCTGCCGCGAGCAGCGCGGCCTCCTCCTCCGCTGGATGCGGGCCGGGCCGCGCCGCCTCGACCGGCCCGTGCGGCGCGTCGCCGATGGCGTCGAGGATGTCCTTGCGGGTGCGGAAGCAGCGATAGAGCAGACCGCGTCCGGAGAGGGCGTCGATAACGCCGGCATAGTCGTCCAGATGGTCGGACTGGCGGCGCACCGGCCCATCCCAGTCCAGCCCCAACCAGGTCAGGTCCTCGAGGATGGCAGCCTCGAACTCTGGCTTACAGCGGGTCGGATCTATGTCCTCGATACGCACCAGAAAGCGCCCACCGGCCTCGCGCGCGGCGCGCCAGTTGGTGATGGCAGAAAAGGCGTGGCCGCGATGAAGCTGACCGGTCGGAGAGGGTGCGAAACGGGTGACCAACATGGCGGCACGATAGCTGTGTTCGGCCCCGGTCGTCACGATGCCTTGCCGTCGCCCAAGGTCAGGTTACGCTCTGCCATGTCCTTCGCGCTGTCACCCGCCCAGATCGCCGCAGCGCGCGAGGCCCTGGTGGTGCTCGACCCCGCGCTCGCCCGTGCCCATGCCGGGACCCCTGCGTTCGAATGGCGCGCTCGGCACGGTGGCTATGAGGGTCTGTTCCGGATGATCGTGGAACAGCAGGTCTCTGTCGCCGCCGCCGCGGCCATAAGGAAAAGGGTGGTTAAGGGACTGGTCGGCGAGATCACGCCCGAGGCTGTTCTGGCTCGCGACGTCGAGCAGTTGCGCGCCTTCGGCCTGTCTGGCCAGAAGGCACGGTACGGTCACGAAATCGCTCGCGCCCAAGTCGAAGGCCGCATCGATTTTGACCATCTTGCACGACTGTCGGACGAGGCGGCGATCGCCCGGCTGGTGGCCATCAAGGGCGTCGGCCGATGGACCGCCGAGACCTTTCTGATGTTCTGTAAAGGGCGGCAGGACGTCTTTCCCGGCGGCGACATCGCCTTGCAGGAGGCGATACGCTGGGCCGATGGGGCGACCCTGAGGCCGACCGAGAAACAGGCGTGTGCCCGCGCCGAAATCTGGAGGCCCCATCGCAGCGTGGCGGCGCATCTGCTGTGGGCATGGTATGGAGCCGTGAAGCGCGGCGAGGTCGTGCTGGAGGAACCGATTCCGTGATTGATCCCTCGACGCTCAAGGCCCTCAGCGAACCCATCCTGCCGACCCTGTACCTGGTCGATTACGCGGGTGTCGCCGTGTTCGCGGCGACCGGCGCGCTGGCGGCAGCGCGAGAAAAGCATGACCTCGTAACCTTGGGCTTTTTCGCCGCTATCACCGGTGTGGGGGGCGGCACCCTGCGCGACCTGCTGATCGATGTGCCGGTGTTCTGGGTGCACGACTGGAAATACATCGCCGTCTGCCTGGCGGCGGCGCTCGCCGTCTGGTTCCTTGGTCGGCGGGACTGGCGATTCCGTGCCCTGTTGTGGCTGGATGCGATCGGGCTGGCGGCCTATGGCGTGATGGGCGCGGCCAAGGCCGAGGCTCTCGGCCTCGCGCCGCTGATCTGCATCGTTATGGGCGCGCTGACCGCCTGTTTCGGGGGAGTGGTCAGAGACCTTCTGGCCGGCCAGCCGTCGATCCTCCTGCGGCGCGAGATCACCGTTTCAGCCGCCATCCTTGCGGCCGTGGTATATATGGCGATGAAGCAGTTCGGACTGTCCAATGTCGAGGCGGCGCTTATCGCCGCGCCCTGCGGCTTCATCCTTCGGGCCGGCTCCCTGAAGTGGGGCTGGGGTCTGCCTTCGTTTCCCGGAAGTTTCTCCCGGAACTGACGACGCGGCGCGTGTTGCGGAACCGACGTTGCGCTGTCATCGCCAAGCCGTCGAATCAAGGCTAGGCTTTGATCAGAGTCAGGGAAGGAGACGTGTCTTCAGTCCGGTCGCGTCTATGATCCTCAGCCGCACGGCGAGGGCCTGATGCAGGTCCTGAGCCGCCCCCCTTCCGGCTGGCCCGCGCTGGTGCTGAACGCCGACTTCCGCCCCCTGTCCTACTATCCGCTGTCGATCTGGCCGTGGGAGGAAGTGGTTAAGGCCGTCTATCAGGATCGTGTCGACGTCGTCTCGACCTACGACAAGGTGGTCCGCAGCCCGTCGATGGAAATGGTCCTGCCCAGCGTGATTGCGCTGAAGAACTATGTCGATCAGGACCGCCAGCCCGCCTTCACCCGGTTCAACTTCTTCCTGCGCGATGGTTTCGCCTGCCAGTATTGCCGCGCCACGGTCGAGCTGACCTTCGACCATGTGATCCCCCGCTCGTGCGGGGGTCGCACCACCTGGGAAAACATCGTCGCCGCCTGTTCGCCCTGCAATCTGCGCAAGGGCGGCCGCACGCCGCAGCAGGCCGGGATGCCGGTTCGACGGGCCCCGCACCGGCCCAGTGCCTGGCAGCTCCAGCACGCGGGCCGCCGGTTCCCGCCCCACTATCTGCACCAGAGCTGGACGCAATGGATGGCTACGCAGTGGAACGTCGATGCCACGCCTAACATTGCTCATGATCTGTCAGGGCAAGACGAACACGTGGTCATCCGCTTCCCGACAGACCGGACGAAACGGCGGATCATGCCGATCCGGCCGGACTACCAAGAATATGTTGTATCGGGGTTTTAAGCCCTGGTCAGAAAGCGGACGCACTGGATGTTCGCTATGGGTGATGGGGTGGACGCCCCCCGACGGCATCGACGTGCCAGAGTGAGGTGTTGAACAACACTCGAAGGAGGCGTCCATGGGACAGGTTAGCACTGTTGGTCTGGATCTCGCGAAGAGCATCTTTCAAGCGCATGGCGCGGATGTCTCGGGCGAGGTGGTGTTTCGCAAGAAGTTGGGTCGGGGGCGATTGCTGGCGTTCTTCGCCGGCCTCCCGCCTTGCGTGGTGGCGATGGAGGCTTGTTCCGGGGCTCACTATTGGGGCCGCGAGCTGGCCCGTCAGGGGCACACGATCCGGCTGATCCCGCCGATCTATGTCAAGCCGTTCGTGAAGCGCCAGAAGAACGACATGGCCGACGCCGAGGCGATCTGCGAGGCGGCCCAACGCCCCAGCATGAGGTTCGTGCCGGTGAAGCAGGAGGCGCAGCAGGCCAGCGGTGTTGTCTTCCGCGCCCGCGATCTGCTGGTGCGTCAGCGGACCCAGTTGATCAATGCCCTGCGCGGTCATTTGGCCGAGTACGGCTGGATCGTCCCCAAGGGGGTGCCGCATGTTGATCGACTGATCGCCCGCGTCGAGGACCCCGCCGAGGCGCTGCCCACGGCGGCGCGAACCATCCTTCTGGTTCTGGTTTCAACCCTGCGAACACTGGACCAGCAGATCGCCATACTGGATGTAGAGATCGCCTCTCGCGCCCGGCACGACCCCGTCGCGCGTCGATTGATGACCATCCCCGGGATCGGCCCGATCACAGCAACGGCCCTGATCGCACTCGCCCCGTCGCATGAAGCCTTCAAGAGCGGGCGTCATTTTGCTGCCTGGCTCGGACTCACGCCGCGACAGCGATCCACCGGCGGCCAGCAGAAGCTCGGCGCCATCACCAAGATGGGCGAGCGAACGCTCAGGCGGCTGCTGACTATCGGCGCCAGCGCCGTCATCAAACAGGCGGTCATTCGAGGCGCACCGGCAGGGTCATGGCTTGACCAGATGCTGGCGAGAAAGCCGAAGATGCTGGTCATCGTCGCCCTGGCCAACAAGAACGCCCGCATCGTCTGGGCGCTGTTGGCCAAAGGCGATGTCTACCGAGCTCCGGGCGTGCCGGCCTAGCCAGCACGAACGCGAGATGTCGAAGCGTAGGGCGAGCGAAGGAGCGTATGGCGCAACAGTCGGCGAGACGGGATCAGGAAAACCAGGGCTTTCCACCGTGCCTCGAGCACGCTTTGGGTGATTTGGACCGGATCCTCGAACTCCCATACAGGCCAGAGACGGTACGCCGCCTCACCACAGGCCGGACAGATGGCAGCATCCGACTACGTGTCAGAAACTCCGAAATTCACCCTTGCGCTGAAGGGGGCGTCCACAGATGGGAAACGGAGGTAGGCCGACGAACCGATCGAGGTCCGATTTGCGCCAAAATCTGTCATTGGGGTTTCGCCGAAAACGCGACATTCAGATCGGCTTTGAAATAGGTCCGAACGTCCACTTTTGGGCAAGGTGCTGAAGGCTGGGTTCGACCCAGAGCGGACCTCGACGATGTCCGCTTCCGGCAACTCTGGCCAACGTTAGCCCGCAGGAAGTAGGCGAAAGACAGTTCGCGATCCATGGACGCTCTAAGAATTAAGGCAGGTGCGGTAATCCCAGCCGGACGTCGGACGGCGATGCTGTCGCCGCCGTCCGACGCTTGGTGTTGGAAGTCGTCGCAGGCTAGCGATGGTTGTGGTCGCGGTCCCGCCCGCGACCATCGCCCCAGTCATCATCCCGGTCGTGGCCATCTTCATGGGCGTCGTGCATGATTGCGTGCAGCCTTTCAATGCGGCGCTGCAGGTCACGGGCCTCTCTGCCGTCTACCCGGCCGTCGTTCGACCGGTAGTAGGCCTCAAGGCGGCGCAGGTTCTGCACCTCGCGGTAAAACTGACGGGCCTCTGATCGGCTGTAAGAGCCGTCGTTCAGGCCGTGCTGGATGCCGCTGTAGATATGGTTGAACTCACCGCGGAAGTTGGCGCGGCCGCCCCGCTCCCAGCCACTGGACCAGCCGTAGCCGTACTGGTAGCCGCTGCCATAACCTTGGCCATAGCTGGAACGAGGCGTGTAGCCATAGTTTTGGCCGTAGGGATTAGAGGGCCGATAGGTTTGGGCGGCGGCCGGCACAGCGACGGCGATAATCGAGGTCGCCAGCAGGCCGATTGCAATCCGTTTCATGTGTCACCTTTGTTCTCGACTGGACCTCCCTGCAGGTCCGACGATGTCGGGAAGATGCTGAGCCGCGTCTGACGCCCATTTAAATCTCTCGTTCATCTGCCCGGCCGCTCAAAGTCGGGGCTCCGCCGATTATCCCGCGTCTAAGCTTGGGCTGATCGCCTTTTCCAATGACGTTGGGTCAAGGCTACTTTTGCAGCGTTCATCTGCGGGCGGAGGCGGTGTTCGCCCAAAGAAAAAGGCGCCGCGTCGATGATCGACGGGCGCCTTTCCCGAGCGAGACCAGCCTTAGTGCTGATGAGCGGGCGTGGTCGGGGCGGAATCGGACGGCGCCGGCTGTGGCGGCGGGGCCGGCGCGGGAGCGGGGGCCGCGGGGTCCTGTTTGGGGCAGCACGCCATGGGAGACTCGGCGGCCATATCCTTGCAGCACGCGCAGGCTTCCGCGGCGAGCGCCGCGCCTGCGCTCAAGGCCATAATGGCGCCGGCGGCAGCCAGAAGGGTGGAAACTTTCATCGTCGTTCTCCTAGTGAACCATGAAGCTGGTAGTGCCGGACATCTCGTGCCCGTCCGCGCCCTTGGCGGTCCATGCAGCAGTGTATGTGCCCGGCGCGAGGCGCGGCAAGGCCGCGCCGACAGTTGCAGCGGCTGGCGCGGCGGGCACGATCACGACAATGGGCGGCTGTCCTTGGGCGGTCAGGGTGACGGTCTGCAGGATCATCGGATGCGGAAAGGTTGCGGCGAATTGTTCCGGTGAACCATTCGTCATGGCGCCGTCGGCGGGCGTCGTAACGATGCCCGAGGGTGCCGGGGCCGTATGCTGCATTCCAGCATGCCCGGCGTGGGGGTCCTGGGCGGCGGCGCCGCCGGCGAATGCGAATGCGGCGGTGAAGGCCAGGGTGCGGATCATGGGGAGGTCTCCTTTCACTGTTTCGGTGCCGGGGGCATGGTGGACATGTCGTGCCCGGAATGGTCGGTCATGGGCGCCGGGGCGGGCTCAGGCGGCGGTGTAGGACGAGCGGGAGTTGGGGTCTCGGCCCCCTTCGCCGCGGGCCTCGTGGGGGCGGCCCGCGACGGTGGCGAGGCGGGCAGCGCCGGCGAGGCCACAGGAGCCGCCGGCGCGACCGCGGCCTGCGGCGGCGGGACGACCGCTGGGACCGCTTCCTCGACGGGGATCGGGTCCGCAGGCTCCGCAGCGGGTTGGCAGGCCACCAGGCCGAACGCCGCGATCATCGGAATTATTCTGCTCATGATGGATATTGTCCTTAGAACTAGGCCTTGAGGCCCACAATGAAGCGGGTGCCCAGCCCTAACCGATCTCCACTTGGGGAGTTTCGCTGGCCGAGAGGTCAATTTCGAGGCGCGGCTGCTCATACGACGGGAAAGCCCCGGCTGTGCGGAGATGGCAGAAGAAAGAGGAGCGTTAAGGCTATGGGATCGCGCAAACTACTATCGGGCCTCGCCCTGATATTCGCACTGATTTTCAGCGCCCCTGTCGTCGCACATGAGGCGCACGAGAAGCAGGCCGCCGCACGCGCGCAAGCCGCCGTCCCCGCCGCAGGTGCCCCGGAGCCGGGGGTTATGGTCATGCCGGGCATGGGGCAGGACATGGATCACAGCGCCATGTTGGCGGAGGAGGCGCACAGGTCAATGCCTCAGCGCCTCTATCGCTGGCTCGGCGCCATGCATCCGGCGGCGGTGCATTTCCCGATCGCGCTGTTTTTGGTTGCAGCCATCCTCGAAATCGCCGCGCTGACATTGCGCCGGCCGGTGTTGACCCAAGGCACACGTGTCATCATCGCCTTGGCTGCTTTTTCCTCCCTCGCTGCCGTGGCGCTGGGATGGTTCGCCATGGGCCTACCGGGCAAAGAGGACGCAACCCACACGTACCACCGCTGGCTGGGAAGCTCGATCGCGGCTCTGGGACTGCTTTGCTGGTGGGCCAAGGAACACTGGGTTCGCAAGCCGGAGCGCGGGCGTGAGCTGATCTACATCGGCCTGTTGACGCTTACCGCCACCGCCGTGATCATCAACGGCCTGCTGGGTGGGATGCTGACCCACGGTATGAAGCACCTGATGTTTTGAGTGCGCGGCGAAGCCTTGCCGAGCCCCCCAGTTTCTCATTCACTCTCGCCGGACCAGTTCGCTTTTGCGGCTGCGGCAAACCAGGAGCCTGATCTATGACGCATTGTTCAGTACTCGCCGGATTGGCGCTTGCCGCCATTGTCGCCACACCTGCTCAGGCTCAGGCTCAGGCTCAGGCTCAGGCTCAGGCTCACCCTCACACTGCCAGTCCCGCTTCCGACCAGGCGCAGTCAGCTGACGAGGCGCAGGTCCGCGCCGTCGTTACGACCTACAAGGACGCCATCACCCGGATGGACGTGTCACAGACCCCGGCTCTGTTCTGGGATGACTCGGCGATCTTCGAGAACGGTGGGGTCGAAGGGACTTTCGCCTATTACCTTGAGCATCACCTGGGCCCCGAGTTCAGTGATTTGGCAGGCTTCGAGTTTCGCAATCATCAGATGACTGTGGAGATCGACGGCGATACCGCCTTCGTAAGCGAGACCTACACCTATCACATCACCTTCAAGGACACGGCGCGCGAGCCCATCGAGCGCCGCGGTGTCGCCACGAGCGTTCTGCGTAAGCGCGGCGAAGAGTGGAGATTTGACATCTACCATTCATCGGCTCGGCCCCTCCGCCGCGCGACGTGAAGACCCAGCCACGCCCCTCGATCACCTAAGTAAGAACCCAATGATGAAACCCCGCTCGCGCCGCGCCCTTCTGATCGTCAGCGGCTGCGCCCTTGCCGTAACGGGCTGTGCGCGAACGGCTCGCTCTTCCTCCGAACTCGCTGTCTACAAGTCGCCCACGTGCGGGTGCTGCGACGCATGGGTCGAGCACATGAAAGCCGCCGGGTTCCAGGCACGGATAACAGAGGTGACCGACACAGCCTCGGTTCGCAGCGCCCAAGGCGTTCCCACAGCTTTCGCCTCCTGCCATACAGCCGTGATCGGGGGCTATTTCTTGGAAGGCCATGTGCCTGCCCAGGATGTGCGCAGGCTGCTCGCGGAGGGTCCCGACGCCTTGGGTCTCGCGGTACCGGCGATGCCGCTGGGATCGCCTGGAATGGAGACGCCGGATGGCCAGCGCGAGCCGTATCAGACCATGCTAGTCCTCAGGGGTGGCGGAACTCGCACCTTCGCAGAACACAGCTAATCGAGGCGCAGGCATGAAGGTTCTGAAACTTTCGACGCAGCTGCACAAATGGATCGCGCTGGTCGTTGGTCTGCAGGTGCTCTTTTGGGTCGGCGGCGGTCTCGTGATGGTCGCCATTCCAATCGAAACGGTCCGCAGTGAGCACCGCGTGGCTGAGCAACCCCCGGTCCCACTGGCGCTCGCTGCTTTGCCGTCGCTTGATGAGATTGCCCGGCGGGCGGAAGTGGCCCCTGTGCAAGCAGACTTGAAGGGCACGCCGCGCGGGCTCGCCTGGACATTGAAGCCCGCCGAGGGCGAGCCGGTCATCGTGTCCGCTCTGACCGGTCGGCCCTTCGGTCCTCTGTCCGCTGCAGAGGCCTCAGGATTCGCCAAGCGCGCCTACAGGGGAACCGCCGAAGTGTCCGGCGCCGTCCTGTTGCAAGAGGCGCCCCAAGAGACGGGCCGAACCGGGCCTCTCTGGCGAGTGGATTTCGCGGACCGCGAAAAGACCAGCTTCTACCTGTCTCCAGCGACTGCCGAGGTGCTCACGCGCCGCTCAGGCGTCTGGCGGATATTCGACTTCTTCTGGCGCCTACATGTCATGGACTGGAACGACGGCGAAGATTTCAACCACCCCTTGATCATCATCACCACGGCGTTGACCCTGAGTATCGTCATCTCGGGCTTCATCCTGCTGTGGATACGGATTGCCCGGGATTTGAAGATGGCGCGGGCCTCGAACAGGACAAACCGAGGAGGTTGACTACGACCCGCGTTGGTCGCCCGCCGCCACGGCGCAATCCTCCGTCTGCTGACTACCCTCAGAGGCCCTCATGGCGCCCGCTTCCCGAGTCGGACGCCTATGCGCAACCGGAACCCGGCCTGATGTCCGCTCCCCACCGAGGCCGTGTGAGAACGCGGCCTTCGGATTGAGCGTGACCACAGAGCTACCTCTCGCGCCAGGACGATAGGCGCGGACGCCCGCTCCCTGTCAGGTCTGGATGGCCTGGACCAGGGGTCCGACGCCCAGGATGGCGATCACTCGCTTGAGATTGTAGGCCAGGACATGGAGGCTCATCTCGGTCCTGACGTTTTTGAGCGTCCTGGTCTTGAAGTGGGTCGCTCCCGTCCAGGCCTTCAGGGTTCCGAAGGGGTGTTCGACGGTGGCGCGGCGGATGCGCATGCTCTTGGGCGCGCGATCGAGCCGGTCCTGCATGGCCTCGATGACCGCCTCGTGCTCCCAGCGCGTGATCCGGCGCATCTTTGAGGGCGTGCATTGGGCCTTGATGGCGCAGGCCCCGCAACTGGCCTGGTCCCAGTAGCGATGCAGGGTCTGGCCCTTTTCGACAGTGGTCATGTGATGGACGAGCCGCCGACCGGCGGGACAGCGATAACTGTCGTCTTCGGCGTTGTAGACGAAGTCCTGCTTGCCGAACCGGCCGTCGGCCTTGGCGCCCGAGGTCAGGGGCCGGGGCATGTAGGGGGTGACGCCGATCGGCCCGCAGGCCAGGATTTCCTCACCGCTGAAGTAGCCACGATCGGCCAGCACATCGAGCGCCTCGACGCCCATTTCAGCCTTGGCCTGACCGGCCATGCTGGAGAGTTGACCACGGTCGTGGCCTATGTTGGTGACCTCGTGGGCGACGATCAGATGATGGATGGGATCGACCGCCGTCTGGACATTGTAGCCGACCATGCCGGTGCCCTTGCCGTTGGTGGCCATGGCCCGAGCGTCCGGGTCGGTAAGCGATATCTGCTGGTCGGGCGCCGCATGCACCTGGACCTCCAGGGCCTTGAAGCCCTTCATCTGCTCGCGTAGCGAGGCGATCTTGTCCTTCAGGCGCACCGTCCTGGCCTGGCCCCCTTCGCCGTCCTGGCGATCGGCCGTCTCCAGCGCCGACATGTAGCGCTCGATACTGGCCTCGACCTGCTCCATCCGACGCTGGATCGAGGCGCGGGTGAAGTTCTTGTCGCGCGTGTTCACCGCCTTGAACTTGCTGCCGTCGATCGCCACGATCGCGTGGGTGAACAGCTCCAGCCGGCGGCACAAGGCGATGAACTGGCGGCAGGCCGCCCGGATCGCCGGGCCGTTGTCCTTCCTGAAGTCGGCGATGGTCTTGAAGTCCGGCACCAGACGCCCGGTCAGCCACATCATCTCGACATTGCGCCCGGCCTCGCGCTCAAGCCGCCGGCTCGACGATATCTGGTTGATGTAACCGTAGACGTAGATCTTCAGCAGCACAGCCGGATGATAGCCGGGGCGACCCGTCGCTTGCGGCACGACCCCCTCGAAGCCCAGGTCTCGCAAATCCAGTTCGTCGACAAAGACATCGACCACACGAACCGGGTTCTCCTCGGCCACATAGTCATCGAGACATTCGGGAAGCAGCGTCGGCTGCCGGCGATCTGCACCCTGAACAAAGCGGCTCATAACCAACCCCATGCTGACCTCAGGAGGATAAGCTAATTCGCTCGATCAGAAGGCGTTTTCACACAGCCTCCACCCATAGCAGACACCAGCAGGGTCCCCTTTACTGTGGATCGGCGTCCAAAGCGGGACCCCATCGTCATGCCGCTAAGCTACTGGCCACATTGAAGAAAGACCACCGCCGGTGGGGTCCCGAGCGGGGCCGATTATGCGATGGCTGGGGCTAGAAAAACGCTTTGGATCAGTCACTTGGCCAAAGTTGACAGGGTCACGCGTTGGACGCCGATCCACAGGTCAGAACGGTCTCGTCCGAACGTTGACCGGTGGCGGGGGAAGCCGCTGTCGGAGACTCGGCCGTGGCGGTGGTGGAGACCGGAGCCACGGCAGGCGCGATCGCCGAGACAACGGTCGCGCTTGCGGAGGCTTCCTCGGCCTCGGCTTCAGAGGCGAGTTGCATCTTGATGCGGCCCATCTCGGTCAGGCCGAGCAGAGAGCCCACGCGAGTCGGATCGACGCCGTATTCGGCGGGCAGCACGACGGTCACCAGGAGGGCTGCGGCGACCGCCACGGCGATGCCCGTCGACTTCAAGAGTTTTCCCGTCGAGGGCAGTTCGGAGGCGTCGGGCTTGTTGGCGTTATACACGGGTCTGGTCTCCGGTCAGGCGACGAAGAAGCCGACGAGCTGGTAGCCCGCCAGAATGAAGCCGAGGGTCATGACGACCACATTGGCGGTGTAGGCGTGACGCCAGAAGCCGGAGGTCTTCCTCCAGAAGCCCATGACGATCAGGATGGCTCCCAAAGCGAGAAGCTGGCCGATCTCGACCCCGATGTTGAAGGCGATCAGGTTGCCGATCAGGCCGTCGGGCGACAGGTCGAAGTCCTGCAGCTTTGTCGCCAGACCGAAGCCGTGGAACAGGCCGAACACCAAAGTCGCCGCCTTGGTGTTCGGCTGGAACCCGAACCACCGCTGATAGGCCCCCATGTTGTCGAGCGCCTTGTAGACCACCGACAGGCCGATAATCGCGTCCACCAGATAGCTGGAGACGCTGATGTCGGTGAGCACGCCCAGCAGCAGGGTCGATGAGTGGCCGATGGCGAACAGGGTCACATAGATGCTGATGTCCTTCATCCGGTAGAGGAAGAAGATCACGCCGAGCAGGAACAGCAGGTGGTCGTAACCGGTGACCATGTGCTTGGCCCCCAGATACAAGAAGGGCCAGAACAGGAAGCCGGAGGTCTCCTGGATGTAGCCCTTGTCGCCCTCTGCCACGCCATGGGCGAAGGCAGCAGTGAGCAGGCCGTTCAGAAACAGGATCAGCAGCCCGAGCACCAGAACGCCCGCAGGCGTCCTCAGCCAGGCCGCCGACCGTTGGGTCGCGGCGATCATGCTCGGCTCCGGCTGAAAGGTAGACGGGACAGCCAGCCGGGCCGTGCGCCCTCAGCACGGGGCGGACGGCCGTGCACCAGACTGTAGAGCGCGGGCAGGACCAGCAAGGTGAGGATAGTCGAGGAGATGATCCCGCCGATCACGACCGTGGCGAGAGGCCGCTGGACCTCGGCCCCCGCCCCGACATTGAGCGCCATGGGAACGAACCCCAGGCTGGCGACCAGGGCGGTCATCAGCACGGGCCGCAGTCGGGTCAGCGCACCCTCGCGGATCGCTTCGGAGACAGGTTTGCCCTCGGCGATCAGGCTGCGGATGAAGGTGACCATTACCACGCCGTTCAGCACCGCCACCCCGGACAGGGCGATGAAGCCCACGCCTGCCGAGATCGACAGCGGGAGACCGCGCAGCATCAGGGCCGCCACCCCCCCGGTCAGGGCCAGGGGCACACCGGAGAAGACGATCGCCGAATCCTTCCACGACCGGAACAGGGCGAACAGCAGACCGAAGATCAGCAGCAGGACGGCAGGGACGACCAGTTGCAGTCGCTTCGCTGCCGAGATCAGTTGCTCGAAGGTGCCGCCATAGGTGACCCAGTAGCCTGCTGGCACCTCGACCTCTGCCCCGATCCGGTCCTGGACCTCGCTGACGAACGAACCCAGGTCGCGGTCGCGAACGTTGGCGGTGACCACGATCCGGCGCTTGCCATCCTCGCGACTGATCTGGTTCGGACCCTTGGTGAGTTCGATGTCGGCGACCTCGATCAGCGGTACGAACTGTCTCGCCTGGCCTTCGGCTGCCGGGAGCGGCACCTGGAGCCGGCCGATGGCGTCGGTGTTGGAACGCAGCGCCTCGGGCAGACGGACGACGACGTCGAAGCGCCGGTCGCCCTCGAAAATCTGCCCTGCCGTGGTGCCGCCCATTGAGGTCGAGATCACCGACTGGACATCGTTCACGCTGAGACCGAGCCGCGCCATGGCGGGGCGGTTGGGCGTGATCTGGAGCACCGGCAGACCCGTGACCTGTTCGGTCTGGGGATCGGCCACGCCGTCCACGGTCGAGACGATGCCCTCGATCTCGGCTCCGAGCCGCAGAAGTTCATCCAGATCGTCGCCGAAGATCTTGATGGCGACGTCCGCCCGAACGCCGCTGAGCAGTTCGTTGAATCGCATCTGGATCGGCTGGGTGAACTCGTATTTGCTGCCGGGGATCGCGTTCACGGCCGCTTCCAGTTCCGCGATCAGCTGACCGCGCGGCTTCCTCGGATCAGGCCAGTCGGATCGGTCCTTCAGCATGATGAAGGTGTCGGCGACCGAGGGGGGCACCGGATCGGTGGCAATCTCGGCGGTGCCGATCTTGGCGACCACCCGCTCGACCTCGGGGAACTGCGCGATCCGGGCTTCCAGTGCGGTCTGCATCTGGATGGCCTGGGTCAGGCTGGTGCCGGGGATACGCAGGGCGTGCATGGCGATGTCGCCCTCGTCGAGGTTCGGAATGAACTCCGACCCCATCCGCGACGCGCCGAAACCGGCCAGTGCTACCAGGGCGACTGCCACGCCGACCATGGCGAGGCGGGTCCGCAGCGCGAAGTCCAGTGCGGGCTGATAGCCCAGCCGCGCCCAGCGCATCAGGAAACTGTCCTTTTCCTCGACCCTGCCGGTGACGAACATGGCAACGGCGGCAGGCACGAAGGTCAAAGACAGAACCATGGCTGCTGTCAGGGCGATGACCACGGTGATCGCCATCGGGTGGAACATCTTCCCCTCCACACCGGTCAGGGCGAAGATCGGCACATAGACGAGCGTGATGATCATCACGCCGAACAGCGACGGCCGGATCACCTCGCTGGAGGCCTTGGCCGCCAGATCGAACCGCTCCTCCCTCGTCAGCAGGCGACCCAGCCGATGCTGGGCCTCGCCGAAGCGGCGCAGGCAGTTCTCGACGATGATGACGGCCCCATCGACGATCAGGCCGAAGTCCAGCGCGCCGAGGCTCATCAGATTGCCCGACGTCCCGGTGCGCGCCATGCCGGTGATGGTCATCAGCATGGTGATCGGGATTACCGCCGCAGTAATCAGGGCCGCGCGGATGTTGCCCAGCAGCAGGAACAGCACGACGATAACCAGAAGCGCGCCTTCCAGAAGGTTCTTCTCGACCGTGTGAACGGCGCGTTCGACCAGATCGGTCCGGTCATAGACCGGTGTCGCCACGACCCCGGCCGGCAGGGCGCGCGCGGCCTCTTCCAGACTGGCGGCGGCGGCCTGGGCGACGATGCGGCTGTTCTCGCCCGCCAGCATCAGGACGGTCGCCAGAACGGTCTCCTTGCCGTTTTCGGTCGCGGCTCCCGTCCGCAGTTCCTGCCCCAGGCCGATGTCGGCCACATCCAGCACCCGGATGGGCACGCCGCCGCGCGTGGCGATGACAATGTTGCCGAGGTCTTCGGTCGTCGACGCCTGGCCCGGCACGCGGATCAGATACTGTTCGCCGAACCGCTCGACATAGCCCGCGCCGACATTGGCGTTGTTGGTGTTCAGCGCCTCGACCACCTCGGCCATGGTCACCCCATAGGCCGACAGTCGGGCCGGCTGGGGGGTGACGTGATACTGCCGCTCGTAGCCGCCGACGGTGTTGACCTCGGTCACGCCGCGCGTGTTGCGAAGCTGGGGGCGGATGACCCAGTCCTGAAGCGTGCGCAGGTCCTCGGTCGTCCAGGGCTGTCCGTCGGGGCGAACCGCGCCGGGTTCGGCCTCGATCGTGTACATGAAGATTTCGCCCAGGCCCGTGGCGATGGGCCCCATTTCCGGCGAGATGCCCGGCGGCAGCTGGCCGAGCGCGCCCTGCAGCCGTTCGTTGACCAGCTGACGGGCGAAGTAGATGTCTGTGCCATCGTCGAAGATGACGGTGACCTGGCTCAGGCCATAGCGCGAGATCGAGCGCGTGTATTGCAGCCCCGGCACCCCGGCCACCGCCGTCTCGATCGGGAAGGTGATGCGTTGCTCGGCCTCCAGAGGGGAATAGCCTGGGGCCTCGGTATTGATCTGGATCTGGACGTTGGTGATGTCGGGCGTGGCGTCGATGGGCAGGCGCTGGAAACTCCAGACCCCGACCGCGCAGGCCACCAGGACCAGCGCCATGACCCCCCATCGGAAGCGGATCGACAGCGCAATGATGCGTTCAAGCATGGTCTGCGCGCTCCCTAGTGGTCGTGGCTCGCGCCGGACTTTTCGATGTCCGCGCGAATGAGGAAGGCTCCGTCGACGACGTATTCTGTGCCGGGTTCGAGCCCACCCAGAACCTCGGTCCATTCGTCAGTGCGGCGACCGAGGTCCAGCATCCGGACCTCATAGGTGTTGCCCACCTTGGCATAGACGACCTGGAAGTCGCGGAACGGCTGGATGGCCCGGGTCTGGACCGCCAGAGGCACCTCGCCCCGGCCCACCTGAACCCTGCCCTGAACCCCCAGTCCGGGGCGCCAGACGCCGCCTTGGTAGGCCAGATCGACGTGGGCGATCAGCATCTGGTTCATAGGGTCCCTCCCCGGGAGGATGGTCTCGATCACGCCGTTGAAGCGGTGATCGCCGACGAGGCTCGTGACCTCCACCCGCTGGCCGGTGCGGACCCGTTCGGCATCGCGGGGATAGAGCGCGAACTCGGCGTGGAGCCGCGTCGGATCGCCGATGACCAGCAACGGCTCGCCGTTGCCGGTGATAGCGCCGGGGACGGCATTCTTTTCCATGATCACGCCCGAGATCGGGGCCGTGACCGAATAGGTCTGGAGGCTCTCACTCGACTCGACACGAGCCAGCACCTGACCGCGCGAGACACGCTGACCCAACTGTGCGTTCAGCGACATGATCCGGCCGGGATAGCGGGCGTGGACCTCGCTTTGGCCCTCCGGCGTGATCTCGACGCGCCCGGTCAGCGGCAGGCTTTCGCCAAGCACAGCGCCACCTGCGCGCTGTGTGGTCACACCCCCCGCCCGGGCGGCGGCTGGGGTGATGATCGTGCGACCCTCATACGACTCATAGGTCCAGGTGGACCGCTTGCCTGCGTGGGTCGCCGCGACCGCGACGTCGAACGAGTGCGGCTCGGCCACCACCGTCGGACTGGACAGGTAGTCCTCTGCCGCTGTGAAGGCGAAACGATCGACCTTGGGGCCGAGACGTGTCAGGGCGATCGAGACTTGGACCTGACGCGCATCGACCGGCTTGTCCCTGAGATAGGGATAGAGGCGGTAGAGAGGCTCAGGCCCTTCCTCAAAGATGGTCACCTCAAGGGCGAAGTCACCATCACGGAGCATCCGGCCATTGTGCGGGCCGCGCTCATAGTCTCCGGCAGCCGCTTCGGCGGCTCCCTTCTCTGGAGTGCCACCCTGACCGCAGGCGGCGACGGTCATCGCCATGGCGATCAGGGATGCGGCGACCATGCGCCGCGCGAATGTCAGGCGGATCATCGGGTGGTCTCCGGGGCGATGATCAGGTCGCCGTGTGCGCCGGTCAGCCGGTCCAGCCGGGCGCGATCGATGTGGAACTGTTTGAGCACCGCGACGCGGCGCGCACGGGTTTCGAGCAGGGCGGTCTGGGCCGAGATGACGTCGTTGTAGGTGAAGCCACCCCGGTTGAAGCCGTCGCGTACCAGAACGACGGCGCGCTCGGCCTGGGGCAGGGTTTCCTCGCCGATACGTCGGGCCTCGCTGGCGCGGGCCATGACCTGGACCTGCAAGCGGGCGATTTCACGCTCGCGATCAATCCGGGCAGCGGCGAGGTCACCCTCCGCGGCCAACCCTTCTGCTCGGGCGCGGTCGATGGCTCCGAGGTTCCGATCATAGCGACCCAGGGGGATCGAGCCACCGATGACGAACCCGAGGTCATTGCCATCCCCAAAATGACGGACCCCGGCCGTGACCGTTGCGTCCGGCCTCGCACGGGCTGTCTCCACCGCAACGCGGGCGATAGCGATGTCACGTTGAGCGACGAAGATGTCTAAGTCGGCCTGGGCGGCACCGTCCGCGACATGGAACGAGGATCGGGTATCGGCGAACGTGTCCGCGCCAAGGGTAAAGTTCGCCGCCCCGTCCCAGAACCGGGCCAGTGAGATGCTCGCCACACGAACAGCGATACCGGCCTGATCGAAATCGATCTGCGCCTGCGCCAGTTCGGCTTCCGCCCGCGCCCCGGCAAAGAGTGGGTCGCGCGCCATGTCCACCCGGCGACTAACCTCGATCTGGAACCGTTCGGCAAGGTCGAGCCGCTCGCGGGCGATCTCCAGTTCGGCCTGGGCCGAAAGAGCCTCCGCCCAAGCCTGCTGAACCTGTTCGAGGCGGTCAAGTTGTCGAATGCGCGCCGTCGCTTCGACGAGCAGACCTTCAGCTTCGGCGAGCGACACGCGGGCAGCCCGGTCGCCGCCACGTTCGAACCGCTGCTCGACGCTGACCGTCGTCTCAGTGCGCCGGAACAGGTCGCCGCCGCCAATAGTCGGGAAGTTCTCGACCATGACCCCCAATGCGGGGTTCGGCCGAACGTCAGCCTGACGCACAGCAGCTTGCGCCGCCTGTCGCCGGGCTTGCGCCGGAGCCAGAGCTGGATCGACGCCTGCGGCGCGCCTAAGCGCATCGTCCAGAGACAGGACGGGTAGGGTCGTAGCCGTAGCCGCGTCCTGGGCAGCGGCGAGGGTCGGTGGCAGCGAGGCTGCGAAAATGAGCGCGAGGGCCGAAACGGCCGTCACTCGCGCCCACGATCCGGCAAGGCCGGACGATGAGGTCTGCAAGGGGATTCTCCAGGAAACGGGTTGCGCGCAGCCGAACGGCCGCGCCGGTTCAGACGACCGTGCGCATCCGTTTCGGAGGATATTCAGGCCCATCACCGGTGAGCCCGGACATGGGTGGCCCGGAGCCGGGCTCCCCCAGCGCCGAGACCAGTCGGGGCGTGTCCGTCAGCGACCGGCTCACTGTCGGCAGAGCGCCCTGACTGTCTCCGCCACCGTGATGGTGATGTCCGACAGGTCGTTCGCCATCAAAGTCGCTGTCGGACTCCGTGTCGGGAGCCACATGAATGTGGGGCCCGTGATGATCATGATCGTCGTTCGTCCCGATCAGCGACACGGCGGGCCAGTCGGCGACATGAGCCAGCGTGTGCTGCGACTGCGTCACCCCATGCAGGTTCGTCGCCGCCAGGATGGCGACCGCGAACATCATGCAGAGGGTGCGAGTCAGTGAGGTCATCAAGCGTCCCGGACGGCTCTGCATAGGGTGGGTTCGATAATTTCACAACGGGCCTGGACCCGACGAAACCGAAGACGTCGGCAGCGACGAGCCTGGTATGGCGCTTGATGCCAAACTCGGCCTGACGCCGATCGATGAGTGATGGACTATTCCGACGGACTGGTCGGGTGCTCGCCCGTCGCCGCAAACAGTTTGGCGAGCTTCATTGTCGCTCTCTCTAGTGAACCATGAAGCTCAACGAGCCGGACATCTTGTGGCCGTCTGCGCCTTCGGCGGTCCATGCCGCTGTGTAGGTCGCCGGAACGAGACGCGGCAAGTCCGCGCCGACAGTGGCGGCGGCGGGAGCGTCTGGTGCGGTGACAACGACTGGTGTCTGCCCCTCGGCGGTCAGCGTCACGTTCTTCAGGATCATCAGATGCGGGAAGGTTGCGGTGAACCGTTCCGGCGAGCCGTTCAGCATCGCACCATCGGCGGGCGTCGTGGCGATGCCCGAAGCGGCCGGGGCTGCGTGCTGCATTCCGGCATGGCCGGCGTGCGGGTCCTGGGCGGCGGCGGCGCCGGCGGACGCCAGAGCAGCGGTAAGGACGAGAGTGCGGATCATGATGGTCTCCTTGAACTAGAACCAGGCCTTGAGGCCGACGACGAAACGGGTGTCGTCCGCCTCTCCGCCCCGGGCTTCGATATAGTCGGCCGTGCCGCCGAGCGCGCGGCTCCACTCGACGCCGACATAGGGGGCGAACTCCTTGTGGAACTCGAAGCGCAGTCTCAGACCGGCTTCGATCGAGGACAGGCCTGAGCCGATTTCCAGATCGGGAATATCGCTCGCGGAGGCGTCGATTTCGAAGCGGGGTTGAAGGATCCAGCGCTGGGTAATTCGCAGGTCATATTCAGCCTCGACGCGGGCGGTCAGATCGCCATCGGTCGACAGGAAGGCGGCGGCGTCGACCTCCCACCAGTAGGGCGCGAGCCCCTGAAGCCCCAGAACCAGATGGGTCGTGTCCTCGCCATCCGGGCGGAAATCCTGCCGCACGCCGGCCTGAACGTCCCAGAACGGCGTGACGGCCCTGCTGTAGAGGGCCTGAAGTTCGGCCTCTTCCAGCCCGCCGCTAAAGTCGCCCTTGCCCTCGGACTTCCACCAGAAGCGATTGATGTCGCCGCCGGTCCAGCCTTGGACGTCCCAGAGCCAGGTTTCCTCGCCGTCGCCGAAGCTGGCTTCGAGACGGTCGATGATGACGGCAGTGGAGCGAATGGCTCCGTTCTCGGCGATCAGGGTCTGGCGGGCCGCGGCCATGGCGTCTGCGCCGAAAACGAGGTCGGCGGCGTGGGTCGGGCCGCTCAGGGCTGCGGCGGGAACGGGCGCTTCGGGTGGACGGCCGGGATTGTCGGCGCTGGTCGGGACATCCGGTGGGCCCATGCTCATCATCGACATGTCGTGTCCGGCATGAGGATCGGCGGCTTTCGGCGGGGCAGGCATCTGGTGGCCTGCGTGAGGATCGGCTGCAGGCGACGTCTGCGCGGGAGGCATGACATGACCCGCATGCGGGTCCTGCGCCGCCGGCTGAACAGGCGTCTGAGGCGTGGGGGCCGGATCGGGCGCGGGTCGCGTCAGCGCTGAAGTCGCCGGCATCGTATGGCCCGCGTGCGAATCCTGTGCCTGGGCGCTGAAGGCGCTGGCGGCGAGGATGAGCGGAGCGAACGCGAGAGCGAGACGGCTCATGACGCGGCTCCGTCCAACGGCCGCACGGTCACGACGTTGAACATCCCCGCATGCATGTGCATCAGCATATGGCAGTGGAAGGCCCAGTCGCCGGGTGCGTCAGCGGTCAGGTCAAAGGTCACCTTTGATCCCGGCGCGACATTTACCGTATGTTTCAGCGGCTGATGCCCCGCCGGTCCGCCGGTCACCAGTTCGAAGAAATGGCCGTGCAGGTGGATCGGGTGGGCCATCATGGTGTTGTTGACCAGCGTAACCCGCACCCGCTCGTCGCGCTCGAACCGGATCGGCTCGACCAGTTCGCTGAATTTGCGCCCGTCGAAGCCCCACATGAACCGCTCCATATTGCCGGTCAGGTGGATTTCCATGGTCCGCGACGGCGGGCGTTGGTCCTTGTTGGGCGTGAGCGACACCAGGTCGGTATAGACGAGCACGCGGTGGTCAACATCCGTAAGGCCGAGCGGACGCTCGCCGAGGCGGTTCGACGGCGACATGGCGACCATGTCCACGCCGACGCTGACCGCCATGTCCGGCGGGGCGTTGTCGGGATCGCGCATATTCATGCCGGCCATGGACATTCCTGCCATGTCATCGGCGGGAACCGCGCCCTGGGCTGGGGCACCGTGGTCCACCCCCGCCATCGCGCCGTGGTCCATTCCGCCCATGCCCCCATGATCCATGCCCATGTCGCGCATGGTCAGGTTCGGTACCTCGCGAAGGGGCGGAACCTCCGCGATCATGCCCAGGCGCGGCGCCAGGGTCGCTCGTCCCATGCCCGAGCGGTCGATGGCCTCTGACACGATGGTGTAGGCGCGGTCCTCGGTCGGGCGGACGATGACGTCATAGGTCTCGGCCACCGAAATCTGGAACTCGTCGGTTTCGACAGGGCGGACATTCTCGCCGTCGGCCTGGACTACCGTCATCGGCAGGCCCGGAATACGGACGTTGAAGATCGACATGGCCGAGGCGTTGATGATGCGTAAGCGTACCCGTTCGCCGGGCCGGAACAGGCCGGTCCAGTTCTCCTGCGGCCCGTGGCCGTTGATCAGATAGGTGTAGGTCGAGCCGTTGACGTCGAGGATGTCGCGCGGGTCCATCCGCATCTGACCCCACATGCGGCGCTCATCCAGGCTCATCCGGTCGCTGCCATCCAGCAGGCCGGCCAAGGTGGTGCGCTGGCGGTTGAAATAGCCGGGACTCTTTTTCAGCTTCTCGAGAATTTCGTGCGGGTGAATGAAGCTCCAGTCCGACAGGACCAGGACATGTTCGCGATCATAGCCGACCGGATCGGGGCCCGCCGGGTCGATGACGAGCGGGCCGTAGTGGCCCATCGCCTCCTGAAGGCCAGAGTGGCTGTGATACCAGAAGGTGCCCGACTGCCGGATCGGGAACTCGTAGACGAAGGTCTCCCTCGCCTTGATGCCGGGGAAGCTGATGCCCGGCACGCCGTCCATCTGAAACGGCAGCAGAAGGCCGTGCCAGTGGATCGAGGTGTCCTCGTCGAGCGTGTTGGTCACCGACAGCCGCGCATTCTGGCCTTCGCGCAGGCGTAGCAGCGGCGCGGGCAAGACGCCGTTTATCGTGACGGCATGGCCGGTCCGCCCACCGACGGTGAATGGAGAGTGACCCACGGTCAGGTCGATGTTCGGCCCGGCCAGCGTCGGGAGGTCCGCTCGCAGGCCTGGCGATCCCGTCTGCGCCCACGCCGGCATCAGGCCTTGCAGTCCCAGCAGGGCCCCGCCGGTGGCGGCACCGCGGAGAAGCGTCCGGCGATCGAGGCGTGGTATCGACATGTGGGAGAGGGTCCTTGTTCGGCGTATTCGTTCAGATACGCATCCCGGTGCCAGACCCCTTGCGTCAGGTCGCCACAGGACGGTGTGTTGCCAGGCTTGGGCACCTTCCCTTCATCGCAAGGTCAAACGTCGGGTCGAACATTCCGATCCAAAGCAGTGGCGAGTTTCTGGCGCGCGCGTGCGATCCGGGTTTCCACGGCCTTGGTCGTGATGCCGAGAATTACTGCGATCTCGGCATGGGAGCGCCCTTCCAGTGTCGCCAGCAGCAGAGGTCCTTTCAAAGACGCCGGCAGGGCCGCCAGGGCGCGTTGAAGTTCGGAAAGCCGGCGTTGGTCGTCCAGCCGGGCCTCGGGCGACGGGACATCCTCGCCCACTGTTGCCGCTTCCGGAGAGTCGAGGCCCATGACCCCGCGCACCACGCGGCGAACCGAGCGGCGCCGGCTCCAGTCGCGGCATTTGTTGACGGCTATGGACCGGAGCCAGACGTCGAACGGGCGGGTGGGGTCGTATCGGCGCATGGCCAGCCAGGCCGCAGCATAGGTGTCCTGAAGCACATCGTGGGACTCGTCTTCGTCGCCGATGTACCGCCGAACGAAGCGATAGAGGTCCGCCTTGGTGGCGGCCATCAGGGCGGTGAAAGCCGCGCGGTCACCGCGCGAGGCCCGCAATTCTGTGCTCGCGCTCCCCTCCACGCGCGAGCCTTAGCCAGCGTCCTGGCGCAAGGACTCCACGACGCGCTCATCGAAGACCTGGGCTTGAGCGGGTGTCATCACCGATCGCATCTCGAAGATATGGCGGACGGTCGCCTTTTGCAGGTCGCCCATGGCGACGTGGAAATGATCGACTGCAGCCTGGACCTGAGGCGTGTTGCCGTCGCTGGCGGCGATGGCGGCGGCCAATTCCTGGTTGGCGGCGCGGACTTCGGCTTCCAGCGCCTGCCGCCGGCCGGCGAAACGGGCTTCGATGGTTTCCAGTCGGCGCTCCTGATCGGCGTTCAGGTCAAGTTCGTCATGGACGATGCTGTGAAGGCTTGGGGCCTCTCGTTCCCGCATGATCCAGCTAGCGCTGGCCCAGGTCGCGGCACCGCTGGCAAGCGCCGCCAATAGAGCCGTGATGACTATAGACTTCCAGCTGGCCGTCATCCCTTCACGTCCAGGCTGGCGAACGGAGATAATCCGGACGACACGCTGAAAATCCGCATCTCTGACGGCTGTGGTCGCGGCGCGAGCACCATCAGCCCACCATTTGTGACGCCCACGATCAGGGCGACCGCAACGGCAGCCACACGCACTCGATCCATGCGGCGGCGCTCACTGACTTCGCCGACCCGTGTCCAGACGGCCGCTTCCAATGAGTCCAAACGCGCAAGGTCGCCCGGCGACGTTTCCGCAATCAACCTCTGCATATGATCAGTCATCGCACACCTGCTCATGCCCCATCTGCCATACGCACTCATCCCGGCTTCCCCTCGCGAGGGGACCCGCCGCGCCCCGCGTAGATAGCAGAGAACGATCCGGACATCCCGGTCGCCGGAGGGGGCAAGTCATGACCGAAAGGCCTGGTCCGGCACGGGTTCCGTTTCCAGACGTACTGGACCCCCTGACCGGAATCAGGTTCTTCCTCGCGCTAGGGGTCGTCCTTTTCCACTACCAGCTTCAGTGGAGTTTGCCCGGAGACGGGGGCTTGTTGAATCGCGCTCGACTAGGCGTGGATGTCTTTTTCATTCTGTCGGGCTTCATCCTGACGCACGTCTATCTGCAAGGCGACGCCATCCTGGACTACCGGCGCTTCCTGGCGGCGCGATTCGCGCGGATATATCCGGCCCATCTGTTCATACTCCTGGTCATGCTGGGTTTGGTGCTGGCCGCGCCTGTGCTTGGGGTCGGCCTTGAACCGGGCCGGTTCAACCTCGCCGACTTCGCAGGCACCCTTCTGCTCGTTCAGGCCTGGTTTCCCCGCGAAACCCTGGCGTTGTGGAACGGCCCGGCGTGGTCTCTGTCAGCGGAGTGGTTCGCCTATCTGGCGTTCCCGGCCTACGCCGCTTTGTCTTTGCGACTGCGGACCAGACCTTGGGTCATCATCGCACTCGCCGCCGCATTGTTCATCGTTCTCGATGCGATCTACCGAGCACAGTTCGGTCGCGTTCTGCCTCGGGCCGAAGACAGCATGGGCATCCTGCGCATCGTGCCGGAGTTCCTCTACGGCATTGGCCTCTACTATCTCGGTCTGCGCTGGACGCCTTCTGTGCGGCTAGCCGTCATTGGCGCGCTCGCGACGACGATGACCTTGCTAACCCTCATGCAGATCGGCACGGATGACCGGATCATCGTCTTGTTGGCCGGGCCCTTCATCCTTTCGCTCGCCCTGTTGGCCAAGGCGCGCGTGCAAACTTTCCTTTCGCACCCCGGCGTCCTGTTTGCTGGGGAGGCCTCGTTTGCACTTTATCTCGTCCACATTCCCATCCTGATGGTATGGCGCAACGCGGCTCAAGCGCTCTTCGGCTGGCCGGGCGATTACCGGATGGGTCCTGCCGAACTGACCGCAATGCTGCTGTTGACGCTCGCCGCCGCCGCCGCCATCCATGTTCTCGTCGAGCGGCCGGGCCGTCATTTACTAAGGAAGTGGACGGTGCCGAAGACCGACCCGGTCGAAGCCAGACGATCCGTTCGCAGCGATCAGGGAGAACCGTTTTGAGCCCCGCCACTTTGAACCGCCGTCTGCTGCTGGGAGCCGTCGTCTCTATCGGGTCGGGCGGTGCCGCTTGCGCCCAGTCACGCGCGCCGCGCAATCTCGTCGTATACAAGACGCCGACCTGCCCCTGCTGCGACGGGTGGATCTTGCATATGCGGCAGGCCGGGTTCGTCGCCACGGTCAACGTCCTGCCTGACCTCCGGCCGATCCGGATCGCCAGAGGATTCCCCGACGCCCTGGCCTCCTGCCACACCGGGCTGATCGACGGGTATCTGGTCGAGGGCCATGTGCCGGCATTGGACGTCATTCGCCTGCTGAACGAACGCCCGACGGCAGTGGGCCTCGCCGTGCCGGGGATGCCGCTCGGTTCGCCAGGGATGGAGACGCC
>Ga0105054_10002394_pt1 | contig 29844 bp, 23 predicted proteins | sample BON02_FD_78091 | JGI IMG/M metagenome (GOLD analysis project Ga0105054, IMG submission 78091) | Freshwater microbial communities from Lake Bonney liftoff mats and glacier meltwater in Antarctica - BON-02 (megahit assembly) | ecosystem: Environmental > Aquatic > Freshwater > Ice > Glacier...
AAATAGTTACTTTTACCCATCGTATTTAGAATTTTGCAACTCAAAATTACGATTAATAAAAGAAGCCAATAATATTGGCTTCTTTTTAATTATTTTTTATCGGACAACAATGATTTAGATACTATATCAGAGAAACAAAAAACAGCAGTTGATGTTCGTTTGGAAACAAGTTTTTATGCAGCTAAGTTGAATTTAGGTGTTGTTAGTTCGGCTCTTTTTTTTAGTGGCTACGCTTTGAATAATGACGAGAGTAGTTTCAATTCAAGATTGGAAGTATGGAGTACCATTATTTCCCCATCTCTAAATCAATTAAATGTTTTGAGCAAAGGATGGACCAATGTTGAGAATTTAGCTCGATTGGATTCTATTAATTTGATTCTTCCAAAATTTAAAATTAAACAAGATGCTGCTTCTAACACAGTTCAAAAATTAATTGCTCATAAAGCTTCCGGAAACCCTGTTTTAATTAATAAAACTCAAGAAGAGTTAAAAACTAAAGTAGGAGATTTATTTGAATCTTTCACAAAAATAAAAAAAATAAGTTTGTCTTTATCAGATAGTCAATTTGCTTTAGCTAAAGGAGATCTGAATGAAAATAAAGATTCAATATCTTCTTTGTTATTTACTACTTTTATTGTAGCGATTATTGCAATAATAGTGTTAGTGTTGTTAATTATTTATATTCTTAAATCGATTTTAGCTGATTTAGGAGCAGAACCTCGCGATGTTTTGGTTGTAATAAATAAAATTTCGAAAGGTAATTTTGATGTTGATTTTTCGAGAGCAGATGGACAACCGAATGTGGGAATACTTAGATCTATAGAACTCATGACAGGAGGTCTTATTAAAGCGGGAGTTTTTGCTGAAAAAATTGGAGAAGGAGATTTAGCAGCTGATTTACACTTATTAAGTGACGAAGACCAACTTGGTAAATCCTTACTGAAAATGAAAAATACGGTAATTGATTGTCATGATTTAGTAGCTCAGCAACAAAGAGAAATTGAGACCCGAATGAAATTGGTGGATGAGATGTGTATTGTTTCTGAAGTAGATTTAAAAGGATACATCACGTATGTTAATGACAAGCACTGTGAAGTTTTACAATACAAGCGTGAAGAATTAATTGGTCAAAACCAAAACATCGTTCGTCACCCAGATATGGACAAATCAGTCTTCAAAGAATTATGGGCAACAATTGGAAGAGGTCAGATATTTAGAGGGATTATTAAAAATAAGAAAAAAGACGGTACACCTTACTATGTCGATGGAGTTTTTGCACCCATTTTAGGAGCAAATGGAAAACCAATTAAATACATTGGAGTAAGATATGACAATACAGATATCACAATTGAAAAACAATCTTTAGATGGAATTGTAAATGGAATTAACCAATCGTTTGCTTCAATTGAATTTGATTTAAAAGGAACTGTTTTAACTGCAAATGATAATTTCTTAACTGCATTAGGGTATTCATTGAACGAAATCCAAGGAAAACACCACAGAATGTTTGTGGAGCCAGCTTATGTAAATAGTTCTGCTTATGCTAAATTCTGGTCAGATTTAGGAATGGGAATTGCTCAAAATGATTTATTTAAACGCATCACTCGTTCAGGTAAAGAAATTTATATTCAAGCAGTTTATTCTCCTGTAAAGGACGAAATGGGTAGAATTGTGAAATTTGTAAAAATAGCGACTGATGTAACGGAGGCAACTTTAGCAGCACACGCAACTGCAGCAGCTTCAAAAGAAGTGACAAGAGTTTTGAATTCGCTTTCAAATGGTGATTTATCTCAGAAATACGCTATTTTATCAGAAGCTGAATTAAAAGAAATGGGAGATTCTTTGAATTCAACAATAGATGTTTTGATTTCTCAAAAAGAAGCCGAAGTTGAAACAAAATTAGCAGCTGAAGAAGTTAGTAGAGTAATTGGTTTATTGGCAGAAGGAGATTTAACCCAACGATATTCTATCGATTCTTCGGGTGAATTGAAGAAAATGGGAGATTCATTGAACCAGACAATTGATGTGTTAAATGATTTAATTACTAAAGTAATGGTGAATGCTAATAACATCGCATCGGCAAGTATTCAGATGTCAACATCGGCTCAACAACTTTCGGAAGGAGCAACAGGACAAGCGAGTTCGGTTGAAGAAATATCCTCTTCTATGGAAGAAATGACAGCAAATATTCAACAAAACACGAGTAATTCCAGACAAACAGAAAAAATTTCCAAAACAGCAACTGTTGATATTATAGAAAGCAAAGAATCTGTTTTAGCAACAGAAAATTCTATGAAATTGATTGCAACTAAAATATCAATTATTGGAGAGATTTCAAGACAAACAAATTTGTTAGCATTGAATGCAGCAGTTGAAGCAGCTCGAGCAGGTGAGCATGGAAGAGGTTTTGCGGTTGTTGCTGCTGAGGTTCGTAAATTAGCAGAGAGAAGTCAGTTGGCAGCAACAGAAATTGATGAAGTATCAGCTAAAAGTGTATATGTTGCTCAAAAATCTGGAGAAATGTTGAACCAAGTAGTTCCAAATATTCAAAAAACAGCTGATTTAGTACAAGAAATTTCGGCTTCAAGTTTAGAACAAAGTTCAGGTACGGAACAAATCAATAGTGCTATCCAAAATTTAAACAATGTTGTGCAGGAAAATGCTGCAACTGCTGAAGAGATGGCTGCCGGTGCGGAAGAATTGAACGCACAAGCTGAACAATTACAAGAAGTAGTTTCTTTCTTTAAAATTAAAGGTGTATCAGTAAATACTACTAAAATAACTACTGCTAAAAAAAACAATTTAAAAGCACCTTCAACGGTGAAATCAACTTCGGGTAAAGGAAATGTGAAAATTAATTTAGGAGTGCCTGATTCAAAAGATAATGATTTTATGTCATTTTGACTTTAATGTTTTAGACTACAGGAAATAAGACTATTAGACATAAGGTTACAAGATTCAAGATGGAAAGATGAAAAACTCTCTAAGTCTTGAATCTTTAAATCTAAAAAGAATATGATTGAAAAGAATACAAATTATTTAAGTGACATAGATTTTTCAAAATTGAGTAGTTTTATTTATTCAAATTATGGAATCAAGTTACCAATAACAAAAAAAACAATGTTACAATCTAGACTCTTGCCTCGATTGAAAGCGAATGGAATGAATTCATATAGTGATTACTGTCAGTTTGTATTGTCTAAAAAATGTGGAGAAGCTGAAATCACGAATATGATTGATTTAGTTTCGACCAACAAAACCGATTTTTACCGTGAAGCAGCTCACTTTGATTTTATGAAAGATGAAGTACTTCCAGAATATCTAGCTGAAAATTCAAACAAACCATTAACTGTTTGGAGTTCGGCTAGTTCGTCAGGGGAAGAAGCATACACAATTGCTATGGTGATTAGTGAATTCATGGAAGGCAAGGGAAAATTTGATTATTCTATTTTAGGTACGGATATTTCATCCAGAATTTTGGAAAAAGCAACGGCTGGTATTTACACAATGGATAGGGTAGATGTTATTCCCCTAGCTCAAAAGAAAAAATACCTTTTACGAGGAAAAGATACAGAAAATCCTATGGTTCGTATTGTACCAGAATTGAGAGCCAAGACAAAGTTTCACCGCTTAAATTTAATGGACAACAGTTACAATGTTCCAAAAAAATTCGACATTATTTTTTGTAGAAATGTCTTAATTTATTTTGACAGAGAAACACAAGAAAAGGTAATTAACAAGTTGTGCCTGCATTTGAAAAAAGGAGGGTATCTGTTCTTAGGACATTCAGAATCAATTTCTGGTTACGATGTTCCAGTAGTTCAAATTAAACCTACAATGTTTAAGAGGATATAAAACATAAAACATTATGGATAAGAAGATAACAGATGAACAGTTATTAAAAGAATTGAAACGTCGTTTTGTTTAAAATAATATATAAATTAGGACATACGTTATAAATGGAGAATTTATTTAACAATAAATACAGGATATCATCAGCTCGTTTGCATAATTGGAATTATGCGAACGAAGCAATGTATTTTGGATCCATTTGTACTAAAAATAGAGAAAATTATTTTGGTGAAATTGTAAATTCAATATTACAACCCAACGAAATCGGAAAAATTGCCTACGTTGAATGGTATAAATCAATTGAATTACGGTCTGATATGAATTTAGAATTGGGCGAATTTGTGGTAATGCCTAATCATATTCATGGGGTTATTATTATTGGGGCAAATAAATTTAATACGTTTGGTGCGACGGATATATCGGATATACCTTGTGTACCCGTTGTACCCGGTGTACCCGTTGTACCCGGTAGAGACGCGATGCATCGCGTCTCTACAACAACAACGTCCGATACAACAACGTCCGATACAACGGAATACATGAACCAATTTGTTCCACAATCAAAAAATCTATCGTCTATTATTCGTGGATATAAATCTGCAGTAACCACTCATGCTAGAAAAAACGGAATTGAATTTGATTGGCAGCCTCGATTTCATGATCATATTATTCGGTCTATGGATGATTATCATCGAATTTCCAATTACATCATAAACAATCCTGTTAAATGGGAAAGAGATAAATTTTATTCAATATGACAGTTGTCGAATTAATAGAAAAATTATAAATAACATGGAAAACCAATTAACAGACGAGCAATTATTAAATGAATTAAAACGACGATTTGATGAAAATCGAAGAACATTAGATTCAGGAAAAAAATTGATAGATGAATTGAATGCTGTCAATGCAAAATTGTTGGCTTCCGAAGATTTGAAAAGTAATTTTTTATCCAATATTCGCAATGAGATTAACAATCCAATTACCTCGATATTAGAGTTGTCGAAAAATATTTCAGAAGGAAATTTGACAGAAGATTCGGTAAAAAGATTTGCAGCATTAATTTATTTAGAAGCGTTTGATTTAGATTTTCAATTGAAAAATGTATTTCTTTCGGCTGAGATTGAAGCAGGTGAATCGCCGTTGTCTGTTTCTTCTATTCATATTTCGTCCTTTATTAAAGGAATTGTCGCTTCATTTGATAAAAAAATAGCGAAGAAGAAAATCGAAATGACCTTAAATTTGTCCATTGAAGAAAATCAAATTTTCAAAACAGATACAGAAAAGTTACACCTGATTTTAAGTAATATTATTGCCAATGCAGTTCATTTTAATCATCCAGGAGGAACAATTAAAGTAGATGCGAATATCGATAATGACGAAAAATTAGTCGTAAAAATTCACGATTCTGGAATTGGAATAAGTCAAGAAAATATAGAGAAAATTTACGATCGATTCCACCAAGTGGAAGAAGGTTCTACAAAAACATACGGCGGTCATGGTCTTGGGTTGTGTATTACAAAATCATTGTTGGAAATTTTGGATGGCGATATTAAAGTGGAAAGTAAATTGGGAGAAGGTAGTCTTTTCACAATTACTATAAATCCGTTACAAGGAAACGAAGAAAACGATGTTTTTTCATCCGATGGAAATGATTTCCTATTTGGGGATGATGATTCGGATGATATGTTGTTTTGATTCCCCCCAGTTTTAATAAAACCAAAATAAAAACGACGAATAATAAAAAATGGAAGAAGAATTAAACAAACACTATCTATACCCATCGGCTCTTTTTGCAGAAATGGAGTCGTATCTTGTAGACACGATTTTAGGATCATGTGTTGCCGTGTGCTTGTTTGACACAAAATTAATGATAGGTGGTATCAATCATTATATGCTTCCATTGTGGAATGGTGATGGTTTGGCTTCTCCAAAATTTGGAAACATTGCAATTGAGAAATTAATTGAGAAAATGTTGAAAAATGGCGCCAATAAAGTGAATATTGTGGCAAAAGTATTTGGTGGTGCTAATCAAATATACAGTTCGATGAATATTGGAGAACGAAATATAGACATTGCAAAAGAAATATTAGCTACTCATAATATTAAAATACTAGCTGAGAATACTGGAGGTTTAATTGGGCGCAAATTAAAATACAATACTGGTACTGGTCAGGTAATGATGAAATTTTTAACTTCATAAAAGATGGCTAAAATTAAAGTATTAATAGTAGATGATTCTGCATTAGTGAGACAAACATTAATTTCTATTTTAGAATCAGATCCAATGATTGAAATCGTTGGAGTGGCTGCTGATCCATACATTGCCGTTGAAAAAATTAGAGAATGTGTTCCAGATGTGATTACGCTTGATGTGGAGATGCCACGGATGGATGGTTTGACTTTCCTTAAAAAATTAATGTCGCAACATCCTATTCCAGTTATTGTAATTTCAACTTTAACAGAAAAAGGAACGGAATCAGCTTTATTAGCTTTAGAATATGGCGCAGTAGAAGTGATTGCTAAACCAAAAGTAAATACAAGAGAATTGCTTGAGCAATCAAGAATAGAATTGTGCGACAAAGTAAAAGCAGCAGCGAAAGTAAGTGTCAAAAAAAGAACTGCTCCCTCAAATACAGACCGCGATCCTTCTCAAGAAAAACTATCAGCCGATGCAATACTAAGTAAACGCGCTGCATCAAGTTTGGTTCAAACAACAGAAACAGTAATCGCTGTTGGAGCATCAACGGGCGGAACAGAAGCATTGAAAGTGTTTTTATTAGGCATACCAATTGATTCTCCAGGGATTGTAATTGTACAGCACATGCCGGCACTTTTCACCAACCAATTTGCAAAAAGGTTAGATGAAATTTGTAGAATTAATGTAAAAGAAGCTGTAACCGGAGACAAAGTTTTGAGAGGTCAAGCATTGATTGCACCTGGCGGAACGCATATGGTTTTAAAACGAAGTGGTGCTTTTTACCATGTAGAAATTTTAGAAGGACCATTGGTAAATCGTCATCGACCATCTGTTGATGTATTATTCCGTTCCGTTTCAAGATATGCTGGAAAAAATGCAATTGGTGCAATACTAACAGGAATGGGAGACGATGGCGCAAAAGGAATGTTAGAAATGAAAGAAGCAGGCGCCTTTACAATTGCACAAGATGAAGCATCATGTGTTGTTTTTGGAATGCCAAAAGAAGCAATAAAATTAGGAGGTGTTGATAAAATAATGCCGTTGGTGGAAATATCGAAATATATAATGTCAAAGGTGAAATAAATATGGGGGGTTGGTGTTGTGTGGTGTGGTGTGATATGCGTATGGGTATGGTGTGCGTATGGTAGAGACAAGGCATTGCCTTGTCTCTACGTGAACCGCAACCCGCAACCGTAAAAAAAAATAAAATGGACAAATTCAAAAATAAATACCGCATACCATCTGCCCGATTGCAATCCTGGGATTATGGTAACAATGGTGCATATTTTATAACAATTTGTACAAAAAAAAGATATTGTTTATTTGGGGACGTTAAGGATGGTAAAATGCAATTGAATGAAATCGGGCAACTGGCAGAAAAATATTGGATGGAAATACCCAATCATTTTTCATTCATAAAATTAGGTAATTTTGTGGTTATGCCAAATCATACACACGGAATTTTGATAATAAATAAAACCAACGATATTTTGGAGGAAAGCGGTGCTGTGGAAACAAATAATAAAACAATTGGCCAAATGCGTTTTCAAAACCAAGGAAAAAACACCATTTCATCCATCGTAGGTTCATACAAATCAGTGGTTTCAAAACATTCTCGATTAATTCACGCAGATTTCGCATGGCAACCACGTTTTCATGATCATATCATACGTGATGCGCAATCATTTGAAAACATTCAAAATTATATTTCGATTAATCCTATAAAATGGGGAAAGGATAAATTTTATGATGGTTGATAACGATTCACGTATATACAAGGCACTGCATTGTATATACGTGAACCGCGACCGCGACGTTATTGATAATAATTTAATATTTAAAACAAAAAACAAATAGAATGAAAAAAGTACTGATAGTAGATGATTCAATGTATATGCGAACATTAATTAAAGCCGCATTAACTGCAACAGAAAGATATGAAATAATTGGACAAGCTGGAACTGGAAGCCAAGGAATTGAGATGGCATTAGAATTTGAACCCGATTTAATTACTATGGATAATATTTTGCCGGATATGATTGGTGTTGATATTGTGAAAGAATTGAGAGCTGAAGGTATCGTATCTAAAATAATTATGGTGAGTGCCGTTGGTCAGGATGATGTTGTTGCAGAAGGACTCTCAAATGGTGCAGAAGATTATTTAGTGAAACCGTTCACTGCTGATCAACTTGTTGAAAGAGTCGATAAATTATTCGTTTAATAAATTATTTAATTAAAATCATTGATTATTATGAAAGATTTCACTCCAAATGAAATAGAAGTAGCTAAAAAAATAATTTCGGCAGGTTTGGTAAAAGCAGCGGAATCATTATCGTTCTTTATGAATGAAACAATTACGTTGAAAGATGTTGACGATGTTGCTAATATCGATCAACCACCTTTGGAATTAGGGAAAAGAGGACAAGAAAACATTCATTTACTTACAACAAAAGTCATTGGTGAATTGAAAGGAGTATGCTGTTTAATTTTTTCAGAAGTGGAAGCTGATGATTTAAGAAAAGCCGCGCTTCCGCAGGAGGTTTTAGATAGTCCAGAAATGATGGCTGAGATGAGTGATGGCATAATGTTGGAAGTTGATAATATTATTTCAGCATCAGTTATTACGCAATTTTCAAATTTATTGAAAGTTAAAATTCATGGTGGAATTCCTCATCTTAAAAAAGTTTCATTTGATGAGATGAATAATTTTTTGAACGATGAAATCGCCCAAGAATTATACTCTATTAGTTTTAAAACATGCTTTGAATCTTCGAAAGTAAATTTTAACCCTGAATTTGTTTGGTTATTTGATAAAGCTTTTATAGATTGCATTAAAAATTATTCTCTAATTCAAGAGCAAAAATAAAAATTATACCAAACACGTTTATAAAAAGACCCAAATAAATGAACAGATTTTTTATTTAGACGATGATTAAAACATGTTCCATAGCACTAGCTACGGAAGAAGTTTTTAAAGAAGTATAAATGAAATAGATGAATTTTATTGGACTAATTTATAATAGTGCTTGGTGTTAAAACAAAAAACGAAAAAATAAAGTTATACTAAGATGGATAAAACTTCGATTAAAATATTGATTATAGAAGATGATAATATTACAGCTTTATTTTTGAGAGAAATTTTAAAAAAATGGGATTACCAGGTTGTTGCAACAGCTAATAACGGAGAAAGTGCGTTAAAGGAATTTGAAACGCACCAACCCGATTTACTTTTGGTCGATATTCATTTACTTGGTGAATTGTCTGGGATTGATGTGGTTTCGATTATCAAAAAGAAGCGTGAAATTCCAGTTATTTATTTAGCTGCACATTTAGATGCTGCTGTTATAGATAAGTCCTTAAATTCTGATCCAAGCGTTTGTTTAATAAAACCATTTGATGAGCATCAATTGAAAGCAACAATTGAAAAGGCATTGTCTTCATATTCTAAAACAAATAAAACCTTATCTGCAATCAAAGAAGAGCTTTCGATGGCATTGCTGCAAGTGGAGGAGTTAACAGAAACAAATGCCCATTTGATAACGGCAACTTTTAGAGAGCGTGCTTTAAAGCAAGAGTTGGAAGCTACTAAAACATTGATTGAAGCTCAAAGCAAAAAGATTTTAGATAGTATTAATTATTCGTTGAGAATTCAGCAATCAATTATTCCATCTGCAGAAGTATTTGACAATGCTTTGGGAAAATATTGTTTGTTTTATAAACCGAAAGATGTAGTAAGTGGTGATTTTCCATGGTTAATCAAAAAAGACAATTATGTCTATTTTGGAGCAATTGACTGTACAGGTCACGGAGTTCCAGGAGCGATGATGTCGATGATTGGAAATTTATTATTGAATTCAATCGTTAACAACGGAGACGAATGTAAAACACCTTCTGAGATTTTAGCAGAATTACACAAAGCAGTTGTACAAACATTGAAGCAAGACGCAGAAGGTAACAAAGCAGCAGATGGAATGGATGCTTCATTGTGTAGAATAGATTTCGAGAATAATGATTTGTTATTTTCAGGTGCACATTTGCCGTTGTTGTTTTTAAGAGATAGTGAATTAGAGACTTTCAAAGGAGATAAATTTCCGGTAGGAGGGATGCAATACCGTAATAGAAATACGTATTCTGATCACGTTATTAAACTTCAAGAAGGAGATAAATTTTACATTTTCTCAGATGGAATAATTGACCAAGTAGGTGGTGAAGAAAATATGAAATTGATGACATCAAATTTGAAAGAATTTATTCTTGAAAACAAAGATGTTCCGATGTTGGATTTTAGAGAGAAAATAAGTTCGAAATTTGATCAATTTAAAGGTAACCACAAACAAGTTGATGACGTATTACTAATAGGAATAGAAATTTAAATTATGGAGTATACATTTAATTTACAGAGATTAATGTCGAAAAGCAGCTATTTGCTCGCTATTCGTGATAATTTTGAAAGGTTATTGTCTAAGTCAGTTTTTTCAATTGTCGAAAGTCAAATGAAGAATGATAACGTAGATGTAAACGTTAAAAACAGAATTTTTGGCGTGGTGGTAGAATGTGTTCAAAATATTTGTTCGAATGACACTGCTCACTCAACAACAAAAAATTCAATCTTATTGTTAAATAAATTTGAGAATGGTTTTAAAATTGTTGTCGGCACAAAATTAAACAAAGAAAGAAAAGCAAGATTAGATATCATTTTAGCTGAAATTTCAAGTTCAACTTTGGAAGAATTAAAAGCTAAAAAGAAGTCAATTATTTTTATTAAGAAAGATTTAGATGAAACTCAAAAGGAGAATCTAGCTTTGATTGACATGTTCATTCGCTCATCTGGACATGTGAAATATCATTATGATGGTGAAAGTGGCGAAGATTGCTTTTTAATAATAGAAATAGAAATTTCAAATAACTAAGATATGGCACCTATGGAAACCTCTTTAAAGCAGATTCATTCGATAATGAATGATGAAAATGCAGTTTTAATTTATTCAGGAGAATTTAACCAAGAAATTGTTAAATCAATGTTGAATTATACCGAAGGTAAATTAGAATCTTCAGGAATAGATGATATGGTTCGTAAAAAAATATTTAATGTAATGGTTGAGCAATTGCAAAACATTACAAAACATCAATTTACGGATGATGAAAAGGCGGTAGTTCAACCTTGTTTCGTATTGATAGAACACGAGAATTATTACAATCTAGTAACTGGTAATCCAATTCACGTTGATACAATTCAAATGGTAACAGATAGAATCAATCAAGTGAATGGTTTAAATGCAGATCAATTAAAAGCGCTTTATAAAGAAGCTCGTTTGAATTCAAGTATTTCAGAAGTTGGAGGTGCTGGTTTAGGATTCATTGATGTTGCTAGAAAAACAGAAAATAAGTTAGATTTTGGTTTTTATGACATTGAATCGGCAAATTATAAGTATTTTACGTTGAAAACACAAATAAATAAAATATTAGTATAGAAATTCTAAATATTAGATATTTAGACAGTAGATGTTCGAATTTAGTTCGAATTCTTGTTTGTCTAACATCTAAAAATATAAAGACGAATTAAATATAATAAAATATATAAAAATGGAACATTTAATTATTGCAAAAACAGACGATACGCCTGCTGTCGATTTCAATCCAGGAACAAAAGAAATGAACATCAGTGGTAGATCTTTACCGGAAGATGTAACTACTTTTTACGCACCAGTTTTAGCTTGGTTGGATGAGTTGGAAGAATCACCAAGCGGAGCTTATAAATTCATCGTTAATTTAGAATATTTCAATACGGCATCTTCTAAATTAATATTAGACATATTGATGCGTTTAGAGGATATTCATACAGGTGGAAGTAACACAATTGAAATTATCTGGAATTACGATAAACGTGACACGGATATGGAAGAAGCAGCAGAAGAATATTCTGAATTGGTAGAAGTACCGTTTCAGATTGTCGGAATTTAAAGAAACACTATTTATAAGAATACATAAGAACGCTTCGATCAAATACTGACGAACCGAATTATTTGTTAAATTGTTACACAGTCGATAAGCCTTTAATTTAGAGTGTTAGATTCTTATATCTAAATAAAAAACTATGAGTGAGGAAATATTAAAAGCGCTGATGCAACTTTTTGCTATCATCTATAAGCAAGATGTAGGCGATGAAGAAGCTCAGAATGATTATGTAAAAGAATTTCTTCTTTCTCAAATTTCTAGAGAAAGATATGATACCTATTACGATCAATATACAGAATATATCAATGCGAATTCATCAGAAGATGGAGCTGTTAAAAGAACATCTGTAAAAGATTCAGTGCGTACTCTTGCGTTGTGCAAGCGAATCAATAAAACACTTTCTCAAAAGCAAAAATCTATCGTTTTAGTTCGTTTGGCTGAATTCGTAAATCTGACAGATAAATTATCAGATTTACGATTCGAATTATTAAAAACAATAGGAGATGTCTTTAAAGTTGATAAAGAAGAATATACTAATATTGTAGATTTTTCTGCTGCAAACTCTATTGAAGAGGTTGTTCAAAACGAAACATTTCAAGTTTATTTAGATAAGGAAGAGTTTAAAATTGAGAATGAACGTATTTACAATAAAGATGGTTTGAATGCTGTTTTCTTTTTCTCAATTATTGAATCTGCAGGAATTGTTCTTTTTAGGTATTTCGGAGATTTAAATGTTAATCTAAATGGTTTACAGATTAAAGAAAAAAAGACCTACGTAGTAAATGATGGCTCTACAATACGTACACCTAAATCGTCTATCTTTTTTAGCGAGATAGTAACCAATTTTCGTAAAAAAGAAACGAATGAAAATATTCTTTTTGATGCTTCTATTCCCCACTATACTTTTCCAAATGGCAAGGTTGCTTTAGAAGGAATAAGGATTGTTGAAGAGTCTGGAACTTTATTCGGTATTATGGGAGGTTCGGGTGCTGGAAAAACAACACTACTGAATGTTTTATCTGGAATAGACCCAACCCCTCAAGCTACTGTAAAACTTAATGGTTACGATATTTCTTCTTCTGAAAGTAAGTCAAATGTAGGATTTATTCCTCAGGATGATTTATTAATGGAGGAGTTAACTGTTTACCAAAATTTATATTTTAATGCTAAATTAATCAATGATATTTGGGGAGAAGATGAACTCAAAGAGCGAATTGAAAAGGTATTAAAAGAACTAGGTTTATTTGAGATTAGAGACATTGCTGTTGGTAACCCGTTGAATAAGAAAATCAGTGGAGGTCAACGTAAACGATTGAACATTGCCTTAGAATTAATCAGAGAGCCACTAGTGCTTTTTGTAGATGAGCCTACGTCAGGTTTATCTTCAAAAGATTCTGAAAATGTGATGCAACTTTTAAAACATTTATCCCAAACAGGTAAAATCATATTTGTTGTAATCCACCAACCAGCAAGTGAGATCTATAAATTATTTGATAAATTATTTATTCTTGATGTTGGAGGTTTGCCAGTTTATTACGGTAATCCAATCGAAGCTGTTATTTATTTTAAAACAGTTACACATCAAATTAATCAAGAAATTGGCGAGTGTGGCTCATGTGGGAATGTAACACCAGAGCAAATTTTTGACACTTTAGAAGATAAAGAAATTGATGATTTTGGGAATTATACTTCTGAAAGAAAAATAAAGCCTTCTAAATGGAGTGAATATTTTAAAGAGTCATTTATTCCAACAGAAGTAGATACTTCAATTCCTTTAGATAAGCTAGAAACTATTAATTCACCTAATTTATTAAAGCAGTTTAAGGTATTTTTTACAAGAGATTTTTTATCAAGATGGAATGATAAACAATATGTTTTAATTGCTCTATTAGAAGCTCCCGTTTTAGCAGCTTTATTGAGCTTTATTATTAAGAGTTCTAATAATGTGGATCAAGAATATACATTCAGTCAGAATGAGAATGTACCTGGATATATTTTCATGTTGATCATTGTGGCTCTTTTTTTAGGTTTAACAATTAGTGCTGAGGAAATCTTTAAAGATCAGAAAATATTAAAAAGAGAAAAATTCTTGCAACTGTCTCGTTTTAGTTATTTAAAATCGAAAGTAATTTATTTAATTTTATTATCAGTTTTACAGTCCTTTTTTTTGTGTGCTGTTGGAAATTTAATAATAGAATTATATGATAATTTCTTTAATTACTGGATTTTAATATTTTCTGTTTTTGTATTTGGAAATATTTTGGGTCTTCTACTGTCTTCAAGCTTTAAAACGATTGTTACGATTTATATAATTATCCCTTTAATTGTGATTCCTCAAATGTTTTTAGGGGGTGCAATGTTTAAGTTTGAGAACTTAAATAAAGATATTGGAGGAGGAAATCACATTCCAATAGTGTCTAGTATAATGGTCTCAAGGTGGGCTTACGAAGCAATAATGGTCGCTCAATTTTCAAGTAATAAGTATGAGAAAAACATATACGATTATGAACAATTATTAAGTGATTACAACTACAGAACGTCTTATTTGTATCCTTATTTATTGGATCTATTAAACGATCAATTGTCTGACAATAAAGATGAGTCATTAAAATGTTCTGATACTGTTTACAATACCTTGGTTTTTGAAGCAACAAAACCTATAGCTCAATCTGCTTTGGTTTTTGATGTAAAAAACCACTCGATTGAACAGTCAATGCTTTTTATCGAGGGTTTAACTGAAATTTATCAAACTAAACAAAATGAATTATCTCGAAAAAAAGATGGTAAAATCATCGAAATTAATCGTTTTTTAGGTGAAAATGCATTGATGAATTTGAAAAGAAGTTATCAAAATAATAATGTTGCAGATGTTGTTCAGAACTCATTAAGTAAAAAGAAGTTCTTTGTTGAAAACAGTATGGTATACCAAAATTACGACCATATTTTTCTTAGAGATCATTTAAATTCGGAGTATAAAGTAGATGGATCTTTCATGTATGTTCCAGTAAAATCTTTTTTTGGTAACAAAATCTCAACTTTTTGGTATAACATATTAGTTATTTGGTTTTTTAACTTTATTTTATTTATTCTGTTATATTTTGATGGGTTGAAGAAGTTATTAGAAATCGAAATATTCAGTAAAAAAAGTTTTAATTGAATAGGAATAAATACAATAAATACAATAAATAATGATTATATTGATGTCTAAAACGGTGATGGTTGGAATGATACTTATCTCGTTTGTTTTATGTGGTTGTTCTTCTTCTGATGGGAATTCTCTAGAAGAAGAGATGAATAAAGTAAGTAAATCAAAAGTTAAGGTTAGTAAAGAAGAAATAGACCAATTAATCCAATCTTTTTCCTCGCCAATTGAAACCTCAATGATTATTCAGAATGCAGGTAATAAGTTTAACAGTGAATTGTTATTGCCAACAAAAAAGATAGATCGTTTTGTTTCTAATTATGACAAGGCGATGGCGATGGGAGCCTATGGAGGTGATATGGGTTATATTAACATCTACGGAAAATCATTCATTGCAGCCGAGTTTTTAGCCGCAATTAGACTGTTGTCAATTGATTTGGAAATTGATCGCTTTTTTGATTTTGAAGACATGATTCGAATGGCTAAAAGTGCAAGTAATATTGATTCTCTTCAACAAATTTCAACGGAAAGTTTCAATAGTATGGAAAAATACTTGAGAGAGAAAGGTAGAAATGAATTAAGCGTTCTTATTGTTTTTGGAACTTGGTTAGAAGGTTCTTATATTATTTCTTACATTGCAAACAGCAATTTGAGCGAAGAAATGAGTAACCGTGTAACTGAGCAAAAAGAGAGTGTGAAGAAAATATACGAAATCTTGGTTGCAAATTCTGAAGATAATTATTTTTCAAATTTAGCTAAACAAATCAAACCATTGAAAGAACTATATATGCAAGTTAAAATAGAGACTATAATGAGAGAACCTGAGATGAAAGAAGTTGATGGGCAACTTGTATTTATTGACAAAAGCGAAACAAAAATAATCACTCCAGATGGGATTTTACAAAAGATTATTGATGAGACTATTAGATTGAGAAATAACTTATTAAAATAATTAAGTAATGAAAACGAAAAGTTATTTTATTTTAGCATTTATTGTCTTAGGCGGATTGGTATCGTTTATTTCAACTCCACTTGGGGGACCAAAATGTTTAGGAGACGATGAATACACTTTAGGTTTAGGTTCTTTAGGCGACTATTCCTTGATTAAAGATTATCGAATAAACATGAAGTCAGGAGCCGAACCACAAAGTTTTATGATATCATTAAAGTCTGGTTTGAAGTATCGTTTTTTACCGATTCAAAATCCTGAAAACAAGAAAAAGATGGTTTTATCGATTTATATGAATCAAAATAAAGGAATGATGTTGGCTACTTCTTTTAATAAAGCAACAGGTAAGCATTATCCAACAATTGATTTTGCATCAAGAACTACGGGTTCTTTTTATATTTTCTTCGAAATGGAAGATGGAGAAAAAGGATGTGGTGTAGGTATGTTTTCTGTGGCAAATTAAATTCAAATTTTAAGCAACGTTACAGCCTCTTTCGCTTCTTTCACATCGTGAACACGAATGATTGATGCGCCTTTTAAAATAGAAAGAGTATTCAAAACAGTTGTACCATTCAAAGAATCATTTGTATCTATATTTAGTTTCTTGTAAATCATTGATTTTCGTGATATTCCAGATAAAATTGACTTACCTAATATTTTGAAATGTTCTAAATTGTTCAATAATTGATAATTTTGGTCGATAGTTTTTCCAAAACCAAAACCGGGATCTATTATGATGTCATAAATACCATTTTTATGAAGTGTTTTTAGCTTTTTGCTAAAAAATGAAATAATGGTTGAGTAAATATTTTCATAATTTGTAGTAAGTTGCATTGTGGAAGGAACGCCTTGCATGTGCATTAAAATGTATGGACATTTGTAGTGAGAAATTATATCTAACAATTTAGGATCAATTTCCCAAGCGCTTATGTCGTTGATAATGTCTGCTCCTGATTCTAATCCAGATTTTGCAACTTCAGATCGGAAAGTATCAACCGAAATTGGAAGAAAGTCAAACTCTTTTTTAATCCATTGAACAGCAGGTAGAACCCGATTGATCTCTTCATCTATTGTAATTTCTTTTGCACCAGGCCTACTTGAATAGCCACCAATGTCTATGATGTCAACACCTTCTTTTATGAATTTTTCAACTTGTTTAAGTGTTTCAAATTCAGTGGTGTATCTGCTTTTTGAATAGAATGAATCGGACGTGCAGTTGATGATTCCCATCACTTTCGGTTTTGATAGATCTAATAAATTATCCTTCAATCGAAGGTGTTTATTTGCAGGAAAATATGTATCTTCAACCTTTAAACAATTGTGCATACTATAAAAATGAGTCATACTTCTTTAGAATATACAAATGTAATCAATGTTTGCCGAGAAACTTTCTCTAAGAAAACAAAAGATTATGGAACAGCTTGGAGGATTTTACGCCCGAGTTCTTTGACGGATCAACTATTTATTAAAGCTCAACGCATTCGAACTATTCAAGTGACTGGCGAGAATAAAGTTGGCGAAAGTGTTGATAATGAGTTTATTGCGATTGTTAATTATTGTGTAATGGCGCTTATTCAAGTACGAGAAGTTGAATTGAAAGAATTAGATATTGATGCTGATTTAGCAATTTCATTGTATGATAAATATATTCAAGAAGCGTTTGATTTAATGATGAAGAAAAATCATGACTATGGTGAGGCATGGCGCGATATGCGTATTAGCTCATTAACTGATTTGATTTTAATGAAGATTTTAAGAGTAAAACAAATAGAAAATAATAACGGAACTACTATAATTAGTGAGGGAATTGATGCAAATTATTTTGATATGCTAAATTACTCCGTTTTTTCATTAATCCATTTAAATAATTTATAAACTATGAATCAACCAATTGCAATTCAGGGAAGATCATTTCTTTTTAATTCTATATTTATTTTATTTAATTTAATAGGCTTAACTTTTGTTACGGTAGGTTTTCATGAAAATTTCAAAGAAAATTCAATACTACTCGTAAGTATTGGTTTTTTATTGATGGCCTCAACGATTACTGGGCTTTTAATTTTTCATGGTAGATTGATGATGTCTGCTGTTTCCCGAGTATTAGTGGGTGGATTATGCATTGTTTCTGGATTAGTAAAAGCGAATGACCCAATAGGTTTTTCATATAAATTGGCAGAATATTTTGAAGATGGGGCTCTGGCCTATAGAATTAAAGAATGGTTTGGAGTTCCAGGGTTTTCTTTGGAATTCTTAATTGAATATTCGTTGATGTTAAGTGTAATTGTTTGTATTGCTGAAATCGTTTTAGGTGCATTGTTAATTATAGGTGGGAAGATAAAAATAGTAGCCTATCTTACGCTTTTTATGATGTTGTTTTTTACGTTTCTAACTTGGCATACAGCAAATTGTGATGCAAATTCAACTTTTGTAGATCGAGACACATATTCAATGTCTGATCACATGGCAATGTTGAAAATAGAAGAAGCCAAGAGCAATAAAGCAGTTGTAATTCATTCTAAAACAAGTGAATATTTAGTAGTTGATGAGATGAAATCTCCTCAATGTGTAGATGATTGTGGTTGTTTTGGTGATGCAATGAAAGGATCTGTTGGCAGATCATTGACACCTAAAGAGTCGTTGTGGAAAGATATTATTTTAGTTTATCTTGTTCTTTGGATTTTCTTGTCACAATGGATTATTCAGCCTAATACGAGAAGACAAAATTTAATTTATGCTATATCATCCATTGCCTTGATTTCATTTTTCGCATGGGTTTTTGGATGGGCTTTCCCAATATTATTTGGAATATTAATTTTATTAGGAGCATTAATGATACTTCGAGTTGGAGGAAAAGTTTTTGGTAATTATACAGGAGCAGCGGTTATTGTAACTGTAATTTCCGGAATTTTCATCGCTTATGTTTTACTCTATGAACCGTTGAAAGATTATCGACCTTATGCGGTAGGTACTAATCTTTATCAAAAAATGCATGATGGTGTAGAAGGGAAGTATGAAAGTATGTTGGTCTATAAAAATAGTAAAACAGGTAAAATAAAAGAATATTCGTCTACATCTCAGGAGTATATAGATTCTAAAATTTGGGAAGATAAAAATTGGGTGTACAAAAGCATGGTTCAAAAAGCAATTATTGAAACCAAATTACCGTCAATTTCCGATTTTGATCCATTTATTGATGTAAAAGACATTAGTAAAAATGAATTGAGTCTCGATTTCATTAAAGATAAGGTTAGTAATGAGTCTGAAAATGAGTCAATTATGGTTAAGGATTTGATATTGAAAAGCGAAACAATCATGATGGTCTCATCTAAAAGTCTATCAAAAGCTAATTTTCACGAAATAAGTAAGTTGAAAGAAATTTATTATGGCTGTGTGAAGAATAAAATTCCTTTCGTATTTGTTTGTAACGCTGGACATGAAGAAATTGTAGCATTTAGAAAAAAATACAATTTCAACGTACCTATATTTGTAAATGATGAAAAAACAATATTGGCTATTTCTAGATCAAACCCAACTTTGTTAGTGATTCAAAAAGCAGTTGTAAAAGGAAAATATCCTCATAGATCACTACCAACCTTTGAGTGGTTGAATACTAATATTATCAATAAAAAATGAGAACGAAAATTGTAGCAGGAAACTGGAAAATGAATTTATTGTCTGAAGAAGTGAACGCGCTTTTTGATTCAATAGCAGACACTATTTCGGATGATATTAAACCAATTGTTATGGTTTTTCCTCCTTCTTTATTTATTCATCAATTGGTAAATAAAGCAAATACACGTATTAAAATTGGAGTACAAAATTTTCACCCGAAAGATAAAGGAGCTTATACTGGTGAAATTTCAGTAGCTCAAGTGAAAGACAGTGGAGCAACTCATGTATTAATTGGACATTCTGAAAGAAGAGCTTATTTTTACGAGTCGGCTTCTTTTTTAAAGGATAAAGTTGATGCAGCGATTCAATATGATTTAGGGGTTGTGTTTTGTTGTGGAGAGCCTTTAGAAATTCGTGAAGCCGCTACTGAATTGGAATATGTTAAACTTCAATTAGAAGAAAGCTTATTTCATTTATCGGCAGAAATTATTCAAAAATGTGTAATTGCTTACGAGCCAGTTTGGGCTATTGGTACAGGGAAAACAGCTACCATAGAACAAGTTGAAAATATGCATGCTGAAATCCGTTCTTGGTTGAAAGAAAGATATGACACTGCAACGGCCGCATCAATTTCTATTTTATACGGAGGAAGTTGCAACGCAGCAAATGCGAAGGAATTATTTGCATGTCCCAATGTTGATGGGGGATTAATTGGTGGCGCTGCATTGGATAGTGCTGCATTTTTACAAATAGCAAATTCATTTTAATGGATTACTTAGAACTAACGGTAACCATCACTCCTAGAAATCCTTGGGCAGAAATATTAGTTTCTGAATTAGCAGATTTAGGATTTGATAGCTTTGTAGATACAAAAGAAGGTGTTCAAGCGTATGCTCCTATTAAAGAGGTAGATATGGATTTTGTGATTCAACATTCTATCCTGTCTTCTGATACGGATGAATTCAAAATTGAGTTTGAAAATAAAACAATTCCTCATCAAAATTGGAATGAATTGTGGGAATCTGATTTTCATCCAGTTGAAGTAGAAAATTACGTTACAATTGTAGCCCCTTTTCATTCTAAAGAAGATATAAAAGGTATGATTGTTGAAATTCAACCTCAAATGTCTTTTGGTACAGGTCACCATCAAACTACTTGGTTGATGTCAAAAGCTTTGTTTGAAATTGGTTCTATTCCAGCAACTGTATTGGATATGGGAACGGGAACAGGAGTTTTAGCAATAATTGTAGAAAATTTAGGTGCAGATAAAATTTGTGCAATCGATATTGAAGATTGGTCGGCAGTAAATGCCCGAGAAAATACAGAGAGAAATAACTGCACAAAAATTGAAACAATGTGTGGTGATGTAGATTTAATTGAAGGTCACACTTTCGGTTTAATTATTGCAAACATCAATAAAAATGTGTTAAAGTCTCATTTAGAGATGTATAGTAAGTCGCTTGAAACAAATGGGATTCTATTATTGAGTGGTTTTTTTGATTCTGATGTTGATGAATTAGTTGATTTTGCTTCTCAATTTCAATTGAAAAAAGTAAATGTGTTTTCAAAAGAAACATGGGCGGGTATTCAACTTGTAAAAGAATTATAATTAAATAAAAGATCTAATATGCTAAAGAAATTAAGTTTATTTATTGTTGTTTGTATGCTTTGTTCGACTTCTTTCGGGCAGGCTTATTCTTTTTACAGAGATAAATTTGTGAAAGATTTTGAAAAAGCAATCAGCGAAAACGGAAGTGGAGAATCGCAAGATTTTGCTAAAAAAATATTGCCTAAAATGTTATTGGAAACCTCTGAATTTCCAGATGAATATTTTCAAAAAATGGCTGGTACCTGTAACGTAATGACGGATAAAAGGATACATCCATATCCTGAAATTTATAATTATGTATATTCAGTTTATTCTCTAGTGAAGGGCAAACAATCAACAGCTAGTTATACAGCATTTCAAGGATCAATTGATAAATTACTTGAATCTAAAAATGTTAAAAAATTCGAAGACTTTGTAGGTTTTACTTCTTTGTATTTTTCCAAAAAAATCCTCTCGGACAATGCGAATTTTGATTGGTATTATACTGGCGGTGAGTACTATTTTGAATTTACTGATAAACCTTTATTTATTTGCTCTAAAGGTCAATTGGCATGCAGAATTCCTAACAATAATAGTGAAACAAAAGAAGATGATCCTTATGTTGATAGTGTAGTTATTTTTAATACATCTGGAAAATATGATCCTATAGCAAAAAAATGGGAAGGTGAAGGTGGAACTGCAACTTGGGAAAAAGTTGGTTTCGCACGTTCTCAAACATCTGCTGTATTGAAAAAGTATCAAATTTCGACTAGAGTTTCTAATTTTTCAGCTGATTCAGTTATATTGACTACCCCTTATTTTAGTAAACCTATTAATGGAAGAATCGCTGATCGTGCTTTTAAAGTAAATAGAGAAGAAGATAAAATATATCCTCAATTTACCTCTTATGAAAGAAGATTGTCAATCAAGCAGATCAAGCCAAATGTGAATTATGAAGGCGGTTTCTCTTTGCAAGGAGCTAGTTTTGTGGGGATAGGTTTTGCTAAAGAACCTGCAGAAATGGTTGTTTATAGAAATGGTCAACCTTTTATCACTGCTAAAGGTCAAGAATTTACCGTTTCAAATCAAAAAATTTATGCAATTAATACCGCTATAAAATTGATGTTTAATGGGAATAATGATTCTATTATGCATCCTGGTTTAGATTTTCAATATGTATTTGATAGAAAATCAGTTGAAATGACAAGAACGAAATCCGGTAATGGTCAAGCTCCATTTTTTAATTCTTATCATCAATTGGATATGTATATGCCAAAAATGATTTGGAATACTGAATCTACAGATTTAATAATGGCGTATGAAGTTGGAACGAGTCAAGAGCAAAGAGTTGCGCGTTTTGAATCTAAAAATTATTTTGATGCGAAACTTTTTGATAGGTTACAAGGAATGGAAGCTGTTCATCCATTAGTTGCTCTGTCTAATTTTAGTTTTAAAAATGATGAAATAGTTATGCCTGAAGGTAAAGCTGCGACAGCTTTGCATAAAACACTTGAAGAAGCTAAACCAATGTTGTTGGAATTAGCTAATTATGGATTTGTAAGTTATGATACTGAAGCAAAAACAGTTACAATCAATCAAAAGTTAGATAATTTTGTATTTTCTAAATCTGGAAAAAAAGATTTTGACAACTTGATCTTCAATACTGATTTACGTCCAAAAGAATTAAAAGGATATACTGAACAGCAAATTGAAAAAGATGAAAATCTTCAATTTATACAAAAACAATATAAAGAGAGTAATGAATATAGAAGGAAAATGACTGAATTTGGAAAAATGAGTTTGAGTTCTATGGAATTAAACCTAAAAGCTATTGAGTACATTAATATTTCAGATGCACAAAGTACAGTTGTTTTTCCTACAAATAAAGAAGTTATTCTTAAAAAAGATAGAAATTTTGATTTTGTTGGTTGGATAAATTCTGGTAAAATGGAATTGAATGTGTTAGCTTCTTCTTTTAACTACAAAGAATATAAATTCACGATTCAAAAGACCTATAAATCGTTGTTTAGAGTAAAGCCATTAAGCCCTCAAGATGGAACTCGACCAATTGCGATGATGAGTAGTTTGAATGGAGTTGTAGGTGAATTATTTGTGGATCACCCAACAAATCGTTCTGGACAAAATCCAAAATTCACAGATTATCCTCAATTAAAAGTTTCTAGACCTTCGTATGTTTATTATAATTCTTCAGCAATTTATAGAGGAACGTATGATAGTAGTCGTTTTTACTATACGGTTGACCCTTTTTTTATTGACAGTTTGGATAATTTTGAAGAAAAATCTTTTCGTGTTATTGGTGAGTTAACATCTGCTGGTATTTTTCCGAAATTTAGAGAAAACTTGACAATTATGCCTGATTATTCGTTTGGTTTTTCTACAAAAGCACCAACGGGTGGACATGATTTTTACGGTACAGCATCTAAATATGAGAATAAAATTATTTTATCCAACAACGGACTTCAAGGAGCAGGAACAATTAATTACGTTCATTCTAGTTCCGAGTCGAAAGGGTTTACATTTTTTCCTGATTCTACGATTGGTTTAGCAATTTTCAAGAACAAGCCAATTGAGGTTGGGGTTCAATTTCCAGATGTAACCTGTGAGGCTGCAAGTGTTACTTACGTGCCTAAAAAGAATTTGTTAAAAGCAGTTTCTACACCAATGTATGACTTATTGTTTTTTAATGGTGAAGCAAAATTAAGAGGTACGGCAATTGTTAGAGAAACAGGATTGAGAGGTTTTGGTTTAATGAATTTCAAAAATGCAACAATGATTTCAGATGATTACGCATTTACTCGTTGGGATTTGGATGCGGATACCACTGGATTTAGTCTGAAAAATCAATATTTAGAACAGGATGAAGAACCAATTGCTTTGAAAACTAATAATGTCCAAGGACATGTATCTTTTAAAGAGCGTAAAGGCGAATTTAAGTCTAATAACGGAGAGGCACGTTTAGATTTCCCTATCAATCAGTACTTCTGTACGATGGATAAGTTTACGTGGTTTATGGATTTAGAATCTATCGAAGTTGAAGCGAAAGGTGGAGATGATGCTACTGCGAACGCAGATTTGGATTTACTTGGACCCAATTTCTTTTCAGCACATCCAGATCAAGATTCGTTACAATTTAGAGCTCCAAAAGCGATGTTTAATTTGAAAGAAAAATCTATTTTCTGTTCTAAAGTATTTTATTTAGATGTTGCGGATGCCCGTATTTATCCTGATAGTTCGAAGGTAATTATTCGTAAAAAAGCGAGAATGGAGCCATTTGTGGATGCAAAGATTGTAGCCAATTTCATTACGCAATACCACACGTTTGTCAATTGTGGTGTAGCAGTTACGGCAAGAAGAATGTATACTGCCAAAGGGTTGTATCCCTACTATGATTTAGATAGTATGAAAACAGATTTTGTGATGGATAGGATTTATCTAGATTCAACTGGTCAAACTGCTGCTGAAGGTAAGATAGGGAAAGACGCTAATTTTTATTTGAGTAAGCAATTTGACTATTACGGAAATATTCAGGTGATTTCGTATTTACCTACAATCATCTTTAAAGGTTCAACTAGAATGAATCATAACTGTACAAAGTATCCACGAAATTGGATTGCGTTGAGTGCTAATATCGATCCTTCAAATATTCAGATTCCAATTGAAACTGGAATGAAAGATATCGATGGTAAAAATGTAATGGCAGGGATGGCGTGGAGAGATTCTCGTTCTTTGGATAGTTTGAAAATGTATCCTGTGTTTTTGTCGCCCCTACAAAATCCTGTTGACCCAATTATTATGTCTGCAACAGGTTTGTTACAGTACAATTTAGATGCTAAGGAATTTCAAATTGGTTCAGTAGATAAATTGTTGAACAGAGGAGAGGTTGGAAGTTATTTATCGTTACATACCGAAACCTGTATGTTGAACGGAGATGGAATGATTGATTTAGGAATGGATTATGGAGATGTAAAAGTAAGTACAGTTGGAGTCATAAATTATGATCCTAAAATTGGAGAAACTTCTATGAATTTAACGGCAAAATTCGCCATGCCTTTGGATAAAAATTTAATGCAAGATTTGGCTGAAAAGCTAATAGTTGTTGAAGGTTTGAAACCGTTGGATTTTAATTCAACTACGATAGAACAAGCAGCTGTTGAATGGTCAGGAAGAGCGGAAGCGGATAAGATGAAAGCGGCTTTCACAATTAACGGCGAAATGAAAATACCGAAAGAAATGGAATCTGCGATCACAGTAACTGGTATTAAATTACGTTCTTTTGATGTGAAAAACATGATGGAAAAAGGAATTATTTCTACCTCTGAAACGGCTTCACTTGTTTCGATGTATGGGAAACCGATTTTTAAACAAGTACCTTTTAAAACTTTTTTCCAACAGTCATTCTCTGAAAGTGGAGTAGATAAATTTGGATTTCAAATTAATATTCCAACATTGGATTATTATTTTGATTATTCAATGGAACAAAAAGATGGATTGTTAAGAATTATTTCAGGTGATCCAGATTTTGTTGCGGCTGTGAATGGTATAAAAGATGATAAACGTAAAATTAAAAAATTCAAATACCAGATAGAACCTGGAAGTATATATTTGAGTAAGTTTATGCGTTATTTTGGGAAATAATTAAAATATGAATTTATTACTTTTTGGAAGTATTGCTTATTTATTAGGATCGATTCCTACTGCTGTTTGGATTGGTAAATCACGTTTTGGGATTGATGTTCGTGAACATGGTAGTAAAAATGCTGGTGCAACGAATACATTTAGAGTATTGGGTAAAAAAGCAGGTATAACTGTTTTAGTATTTGATATTATTAAAGGATTACTTGCCGTTTTGATGCCAATCATCTTTTTTAAATTTGGTTATCTTTCGAGTACTATTTCGGAGGATGAGATAATATATTTGCAAATTATTGCGGCAATTCTTGCAGTAATTGGACATGTTTTTCCCATTTTCGCAAGTTTCAAAGGCGGAAAAGGAGTAGCAACTTCTTTAGGAGTTATAATTGGTATTCATCCACCTGCAGCTGGAGTTTGCTTGCTACTTTTTTTATTGGTTTTTATCGTGTTTCATTATGTTTCTTTAGGAGCAATTTGTGCTTCAGTTGCTTTTCCATTCGTACTTGTTTTTCTTTTCAATGTTTCAAATAGTTGGTTAATACTATTCAGTATTGTTTTAAGCAGTGCTGTAATTGTTGCGCATAAAAAAAACATAGGAAGGTTATTAAAAGGAGAAGAAGGTAAAATGAAATTATCTAAGAAATAACTCTTTAAGAAACCACTTTTTATAACGATACTATAATATATTAATTGATGAATTTTAAGTATATAATTACACTAATTTTAGTGTTAACCGTTTCATTTTTATCAAATTCTCAGGAGAATTTTGAAGACACAAAGAAAATTGCAGATACGTTTTTTGAAGACGAGAAATATTTAGAAGCAACTCCTTATTACTTAAGGTTATTAGCAGTTCAGCCCAGAGATCATGATATTAATTTTCATTACGGAGCCTGTATGCTTCATAATACAGGTAAATCGCAAGATGTTTTTAAATATTTGAATTATGCAGTTACAAATGAAACTGTTAATCCCGAGGTGAACTTTTTCTTAGGAAGGGCTTATCATTTGAATTTTCAATTCAATGATGCTGTAAAGTATTACAAAATTTATCAATTAAAAGTAGGAGAAAAAGCGAAAGAATCATTCGATGTGAAACGTCAAATTGAAATGTGTGAAAACGGTAAAAAGTTGATCACAACGATTACAGAAATGGTTGTTTTGGATAAAAAAGAAATTGAAAAAGATAAATTTTTCCGTATTTATGATTTGAGTGATATTGGGGGTAATTTGTTGGTTACAGCTGAGTTTCAAACTAAATTAGATATTAAAAAAGAGCATACACCTTTGATTCATTTCCCTGCTAATCCAACTGTAATTTATTATTCAAGTTATGGAGATAACGGGAAAACTGGAAAAGATATTTATGTTCAAAGAAGATTGCCTACGGGTGGATGGGGTTTGCCGCAAGCGTTGAAAGGTTATGTGAATACAAAGTATGATGAAGAATACCCATACATGCATCCTGATGGTAAGTACCTTTATTTTAGTTCTAAAGGACACAACTCAATGGGTGGATTTGATGTTTTTAGATGTAAATATGATCCTGAAACAGATATGTTTGGCAAAGCAGAAAACATGGATTTTGCAGTTTCATCTCCTAATGATGATTTGTTTTATGTAGTTGATTCATTGAATAAAAATGCCTATTTTGGATCGAACAGACAAAGTGAGGAAGGTAAATTATTTGTATATAAAGTACGTGTAGATAGGGTTCCGTTGAACATGTCTGTAATTAAAGGAGAATTTAATTCGACTATCAATCCACAGATGAAAAAAGTGTTTATTGATGTAAAAGATTATTCAAACGGAGATTTTATCGGAAATTTTAATTCAAACGAAAAAGGAGTTTACATCATCACTTTTCCAAAAGGAGGGAAGTATGAATTTACGATTAAAGTAGGTGAGAATAAACAGGAATTCAAGTATTTAGCGTCAATACCTTTTCAGAAAGAATTTAAACCACTGAAACAAAAAATCATACATGAGTTGCAAGGTGCCAATGAAAATGTAAGGGTTATTGACTTATTCAATGAAGAAGTAGAAGATCCACAAGGTGTATTCGCTCAAGTAATTAAAATGAAGTCTGAATTAAAACCAAACGTTAGTGCAGAGGAATTAGCGAAAATGGATAAAGAACTCAAAGATAAGCAGATACTTAAGGTTCTTGGATTGGATAAATTGTCATTAGTTGAGGTCGGTTATTTGTTAGATGAAAAAGTGAAAGCTGCTAAAAAGGCAGAAGGAGGAACGAAGGATATTGAAAATAAAATTTATGCTCAAATTTTAGATAATACAGTTGAATTAAAAAGATTAGACGCATTAATTAATGATAAAATCGCGAAAGCGAATGCAGCAACTTCTGATAAAAGAAAATACAAGTTGTTAAAAGAAGCTGAAAGAGCATTGAAATTGCAAGAAGAGATTAAATTTGTCAATGTGAAAAGCTTGAAATTAGCTGATTCATTAGCTAAAAATCCTTCGAAAGGCTCAAGTGATAAAACGTTACTTATTGCTAAATTTTCTGAACATTTCAATGAATTGTTAAAAGAAAATAAACAAGCAGAGGCATATTCTTATTTAGCTGATAACAAGGATGCTATCAAGGAAATTGTTGAAGAACAAATTGTAGATCCTCTACAAGAGTTAATCGAAAAAGGATTGTTGTTGGATGAAGAGATTTTACTTTTACAACCAAAAGACGATCAATACGAAAAAGATTTAAGAAAAATAGATTCAGATATTGCTGAGATGGAACGTGCAAAAAACGGTGCAAAGAAAAAAGAAATCGAAGAACTAGATGTGAAAATAAAATCGAAAAGATCTGAAAGAACAATGATTGAAGAAGAAAGAAACTTCAATGGTTCCGTATTGAAAGATAAAATTACTGAAAGAAGTGCAATTAGAAAAAAAGTAGATGTTTTAGAAGGAATATATGCTGTTAAATCTGATAAGATAGTAACAAAAGAAGAGTTAGATTTAGCACTTGCATCTTCAAATACAATAAATACAACTGAAGTTCGATCTAAAATATCGGATCAGATTGCACAACTTGTTTTAACTAGTCCAGATGTGAAAGCTGTAGATTATGAGGATTTAGAAAAAGATTTAGGTTCAGTTGTAACGAATTCTAGAGGGAAATCAGATAGAATTAAAAATGATGCTACGTTAAGTCCAGAGGAAAAAACTAATAAATTAAAATCGATTGATAGAGAATTACTTAGTTCAATAAATAACGAAATTTTAGCAGCTAAAAAAGCATATAAAAGCAATCCAAATGATTCAGAATTAAAAAGAAAATTGGATGCTTTGCAAACAGCTAAAACATTAGTTTCTTCATCGTTGGACTTACCTGAAGGGGATGATGCTGTAAATGAAGGTGTTAGTGAAAATGTAGCTACTACTTCTGAAAACACAAGTAAAGCACAAGTAACAACCTCTACTTCAAATGTATCTGCCGCTTCTACTTCATTTTCACCTTTAGATTCAATAGGAAAAGCAAATTTAATCGAATCGGCAAATTCATCTTACTCTGATCAAGTAGCTGCTATTTCTAGTAATGGATCCCTGTCAGAAAGTGAGAAGTTACAACAATTGCAACAAGCTGATAAATCACTTTTAACTTCTTTGAATAAGGAAATCTCAAGTGTTGAATCTGCTTTGAAATCGAAACCAAATGATGCTGTTTTATTGAAGAAGTTAGCTGATTTAAAATCGGTACAATCTGAAACACAATCGAAAATTGATAGTAGAGAGTCGTTGATTTCAAACGCTTCCTCAACTGGACAAAATTCAGCAACAAATTCAGTACAAAATTCTAGTACACCTTTAGATTCAAAAGGAAAAGCAAATTTAATCGAATCGGTAAATTCATCTTACACTGATCAAGTAGC
>Ga0105054_10002396_pt1 | contig 29822 bp, 27 predicted proteins | sample BON02_FD_78091 | JGI IMG/M metagenome (GOLD analysis project Ga0105054, IMG submission 78091) | Freshwater microbial communities from Lake Bonney liftoff mats and glacier meltwater in Antarctica - BON-02 (megahit assembly) | ecosystem: Environmental > Aquatic > Freshwater > Ice > Glacier...
CCAGAAATTTTCAAAAGTGCAACAATCTGATCCCATTGCGGTTTTAGATAAGCCAATTTCATTTTCAAATATCCGTTTCCATCAAAAAGAAAATAAAGCTGATAACAAACACCCAATGCCCGTCCAAGTGTGGTTGCTAATGCAGCCCCTGTAAGTCCGAAGGCTGGTACCGGGCCGAAGCCATTGATAAAAATAGGACATAAAATAATATTGGCCAAATTGGCAAGCCAGAGACTTTTCATTGCAATTGCCGCATTCCCTGCTCCTCTGAAAATACCATTGATCAGGAATAAGAGCATAATGAAAATACTGCCGGCCATCATAATCTGAGTGAAAGCAGTCCCATGAGTTGCCGCTTCTGCAGAGGCTCCCATTAGCATCAGGATATCGCCTGCATAGATAAATGCTGGGATACAAATGATGGTATTTATCAAAATGGCAATCAAAATGGCCTGCATTCCAGCTTTGGATGCAGCTTTTGAATCTTTTTCTCCAATACGTCTGGCAACCACTGCCGTTGCAGCCATGCTGATACCAATGGCAATGGAATAAATTATGGTTAGTACAGATTCTGTTAGGCCAACGGTCTGGATTGCAAAGCTGCTGTTTTCCAGGTGACCGACAAAATAGAGATCAACCAGGGCAAACACAGATTCCATGATCATTTCGAGTACCATTGGAATAGCTAGTAAAAGAACAGATAATCGAATGCTGCCCTGAGTATAATCGCGCTCCTCTCCTTTGAGCGATAGTTTTATAATAGAAAATATAGCCGGAATCTTACCGGAATTTTGTACGGTTTGAGACATGATGAAAAATTGAGTTAAAAAAAAGAAATAAGCAGTTGAAATCTGCAAAAATGATTTTGTTGGATGGAGTTCCCTACCGTATACGGAGGGTGGCTAATACAATCATCTTTTAGGCGTTAAATTTGAAAACAAATATATTATAAATTCTATTGAAGAAACAAAAAACTTACATAAGAATTACTAATAATTTCTTAAAAAAGATTGAATTCTCTATCTTCGACTTATCAATTCAAATGTGCAAGCAAAGGCCATTTTGAACAAGAATAGGCAGATTTATTAAAAAATCGCAATCAAATTCGATCTCAAATTAAAAACAAATCATAAAATGAAAATTACAGTTGTAGGAGCCGGTGCAGTAGGTGCAACTTGTGCTGATAACATCGCCAGAAAAGAATTAGCAGAAGAACTTATTTTATTAGACATCAGAGAAGGTTTTGCCGAAGGTAAAGCCATTGACATGATGCAAACTTCTGCCCTTTTGGGTTTTGATACCAAGATTAAAGGTGTAACCAATGATTATGCGGCCACTGCAGGATCTGAAGTGGTGGTTATCACTTCCGGATTACCACGTAAACCTGGAATGACCCGTGAAGAGCTGATCGGTACCAATGCAAACATTGTAAAGAGTGTTACTGAAAATATCCTGAAACACTCTCCGGAAACTATCATTATTGTAGTTTCTAACCCGATGGACACGATGAATTACCTTACTCTTCAAACTTCAGGACTTCCTAAAAATAAAATTCTGGGAATGGGTGGAGCATTGGATTCTGCAAGGTTCAAATACTACCTGAGTGTAGAACTGGGTTGTTCACCTGCAGATCTTAATGCGGTGGTTATCGGTGGACACGGAGATACCACCATGATCCCTTTGATTCATCATGCTACCTGGAACAGCATTCCGGTTACTCAGCTCTTAACTAAAGAGCAGCAGGAAAAAGTAGTTTCTTCAACAATGGTAGGCGGCGCTACTTTAACAAAACTGATTGGCACTTCTGCCTGGTATGCACCGGGTGCAGGTACTGCAGCGATGGTTGAAAGTATCGTGCGTGATGAGAAAAAACTAATCTCCTGCGGTGTTGCTTTGGATGGAGAATACGGTCAGAAAGATATTTCTCTGGTTGTTCCGGTTATCATTGGGAAAAACGGATGGGAAAAAATACTCGACTTCAAACTTTCTGATTCTGAGCAGACCGAGTTTAATAAAAGCGCTGATGCGGTAAGAAATATGAACCAGGTTCTCAGAGATTCTAATCTTATCTAAACTCCTAAATGGGCGAAACAAAGGTTCCTTTAGAACTGATAAATTTACACGACGACGGCTTCCACCTATTGGTGGAAGTTGTTGTTTTCGGGCAATCCTTTAATGTGGTGCTTGATACCGGTGCATCTAAAACAGTCTTTGATAAAGCTGAGATCGAAAAGCATATGAAAGATGCTGAATTAACGATTTCCGACCGTTTATCTACTGGTTTGGGAACTAACAACATGGAAAGTCATACCATTATTCTGCCTGTTTTATCTATCGGTAAATTTAAAATAAAGAATTTCGAAGCTGCCGTGCTCGACCTGAGTATGATAAGCCATGCTTATTCAACACTGAATCTTCCAGCTGTTATAGGAGTTTTGGGCGGGGATATTCTTAAGCGCTATCAGGCGATCATCAATTACAAAAAACTGCATTTAAAACTTTTTCGTTAATAGGCTGTAGTTAAACCAGCTAAAAATCATTAACTTGATTTAAATTAACCGGTATGAAATGCTTCCTGTTCATTTTATTATCAATCCTTACTCAGGATATTCTGGCTCAAAACATAAGTGGGAAATGGTTTGGGAAAATTACCCAGGGTCCCGGAGGATACAGTGAACTCTATGACCTCGAATTGAATCTGACTCAGAAGAAGAGTATTTGGGGTGATTCCAATGCTTGGATGGACAAGGCTGTAAGAATACGCATAGGATTTTCCGGCAAAATGAATGGTGATAGCGTCAAACTGTATGAAAGTCTTGGTTGGATACGTGAAGATATTGTTCCATGGGATTGGATTGCCTGTATAAAGACTTATGAACTGATGTACCGTACTGATGCCGCTTATGAATATCTGGAGGGAACCTGGAGTGGGATCAGCAAAGATGATCCAAAGGAAGCCTGTATTCCCGGTAAAGTAATCTTATCCAGATCGATTGAAGGTCTTAATATATTTCTGGAGCAGTATAAATATTCTTTATTCACTACTTTGGCACTGAACAACGATCAGCCAAGTCCGGTAATAGTAGATTTTAATTCGAATTTTCTGGAAACTAAACCCAAAAAAGTAACGGAGATCGAAGTGCACAATACTGATCTGCAGATTCAGTTACTCGATTATCTAAAACCCGATAATGATACCGTATCGGTTTATCTAAACCGGAAAATTCTGGTAAAAAACATTCGCATTTCTAAAAGGCCATCATTGATTAAGTTCAGCATCGACAAGCGCATTGAATTTCATGAATTACTTTTATATGCAGAGAATCTTGGACTTATACCGCCAAATACTTCAGAACTTATTTTAATTGACGGGGAATCCAAACACAGGGTAATGATCGTATCTGATAAACAAAAAACCGCTGCAATATATTTAAGGTATAAACCAGTTGAAAATAAAAGAAAGTCAAGTAAATAATAATTGCTTATGAAATATCTAATCATACTTAAATTTTTATTTGCTTCCATTTCAGGCTTTGCACAGGATTTTAAAGGGATATGGCTCGGTTATATGGACACCGATATTCAAAATATAAGAACCTTGAATGTGAGCTATATTTTACATGTTAAGGATCAGGATAACAATATAGTAAACGGAAAGGCCTATATCTATCGCGATAATCCGATCAGGGCTGAAGGAATTCTTGACTTTATCGGTGTAATTAATAAGGGTAACCTTATCATCAATGAACTTAAAATATTGCACTCCAAGATTCCAAGTGACAGTGCCCGTTTTCTCTGTATTAAAGACCTTAAACTGAAGCTTACTAAAGAGGACGGCATTGAGAATCTGAGTGGAACATTTACCGGTGCCGGCGAGAATTCATTGCCATGCTATCCAGGCAATGTATATCTGCAGCGTTATACAGATGCAAACAGACAAATCATTCCTCAAAACTACCTAACTAGTATCCTTCTGGATGCCAGGGATCCAAATGTTTTCCTCAAAACTAAACTGGCCCGGCCAATTGTGATTGAGATTACTGAAAATGTGGTTAGGCTTGAAATTAAAGACTATCTGAAAGAAGACGGAGATATTGTTTCAGTATATCATAATCGAAGGCCATTTATCAGAAATCAGCTTATTGTCAATAAGCCTTCTAATCATACGCTTCGCCTAAACAGAAATCAGGAACTACATGAGATCATTCTCTATGCCGAAAATCTGGGTCGGATTCCTCCTAACACATCCAATTTGAGAATTTATGATGGTGTTAAAGAACACCAGATATTGATTCAATCGAGTAAAGAGGTTAGTGCTGTGGTGTATTTACGATATGCTCCAGAACAAAAAAGCCCTCCACAATAAGCGAAGGGCTAATTTTTAATCAATAAATTGAATTAGATATCTATACGTGCATATTTGGCATTTTTCTCAATAAATTCGCGGCGGGGGGCTACTTCATCGCCCATCAGCATAGAGAATATATGATCACATTCTGCCGCATTTTCGATGGTAACTTTTCTCAATGTGCGGGTCTCAGGGTTTAAAGTGGTATCCCATAATTGTTCAGCATTCATCTCTCCCAAACCTTTGTACCTCTGAATGTTGACACTCTCTTCTTTCCCTGCACCTTTCAATGCCTGTACTGCAGCATCACGCTGATCATCATTCCAGGCATAGTGAAACTCCTTACCCTTTTTTACAAGGTAAAGTGGCGGAGCTGCGATGTAAATATATCCGAACTCAATCAGAGCCTTCATATATCTGAAGAAGAAGGTCAGGATCAGCGTTGTGATGTGTGAACCATCTACGTCAGCATCTGTCATAATGATAATTCGGTGGTAACGTAATTTTTCCATATTCAGTGCCTTGGCGTCTTCGGCGGTACCAATACTTACTCCCATGGCTGTGAACATGTTCTTGATCTCATCGTTCTCATAGATCTTATGCTCCATCGCCTTCTCAACGTTAAGGATCTTACCTTTTAAAGGAAGAATGGCCTGAAAATTCCGATCTCTGCCCTGCTTGGCTGTACCACCCGCCGAATCTCCCTCCACCAAGTATAATTCACAGGCAGCAGGATCATTGTTCGCACAATCGGCCAGTTTTCCCGGCAAACCGGAACCCCCCATCACTGTTTTACGCTGAACCATCTCACGGGCTTTGCGGGCAGCAGCTCTTGCTGTTGCAGCCAGAATCACCTTGTTGACGATCATTTTAGCCTCACGCGGGTTCTCCTCAAGGTAATTACCCAGAATTTCACCAACGGCAATATCCACCGCACCCATCACCTCATTATTACCTAATTTAGTTTTGGTTTGTCCCTCAAACTGTGGTTCCTGAACCTTTACCGAAATTATGGCTGTTAATCCCTCACGAAAATCATCCCCTGTAATTTCAATCTTCATGTTTTTTAACATGCCCGATTTCTCTGCATAGGCCTTCAGAGTACGGGTTAAACCACGGCGAAATCCGGCTACGTGAGTGCCGCCTTCGTGGGTATTAATATTATTCACATAAGAATGGACATTCTCAGTATAGGTATCGTTATACTGAAGTGCCATTTCTACAGGAATTCCCTGTTTAATTCCTTCCACATAAATAGGTTCGGGAATTATAGAAGTACGCATTGCATCAAGATATTTGACAAACTCCTTTAAACCACCTTCAGAATAGAATTCTTCCTTCAGAAAGGCTCCATCATCTGTAGTTTCTCGCTCATCAACAAGCGATAAACGGATACCTTTATTCAGATAAGCCAGTTCTCTCAAACGAGCTGCAAGGGTATCAAATTTATATTCGGTCGTTAAGGTAAATATCTCAGGATCTGGTTGAAAATTAACAATAGTTCCGGTCCTGTCGCTTTCGCCTATAACCTTAACATCGAAAAGAGGTTTTCCACACTCATATTCCTGTGTGAATATTTTCCCATCGCGATGAATTATAACTTTTAATGGCCTTGAAAGTGCGTTTACACAACTTACTCCTACACCATGTAAACCACCGGATACTTTATAAGTATCTTTATCAAACTTGCCGCCGGCATGAAGAACGGTCATAACTACTTCAAGTGCCGACTTTTTTTCTTTGGTATGTATGGCGGTAGGGATTCCACGGCCATTATCTTCAACTGTAATAGAATTTCCCTTGTGTATAGTTACATTAATATCAGTACAGTAACCTGCGAGAGCTTCATCAATTGAATTATCTACAACTTCATAAACCAAGTGATGCAAGCCTTTAAACCCCGTATCACCAATGTACATGGACGGACGTTTTCTTACCGCTTCCAGTCCTTCTAATACCTGTATATTATCCGCTGAATAATTTGATTTGTCTTCTGTTTCTTCGCTCATATATGATTATTACAACAAAGATCAAAAATAACCATTTTAGCTGGATTTTGCTAGATTGTGGATAAATTAACAAGGCTTTTATTTACCTCTTTTGCATCATAAATTAAATGGTTGAGAAAATGATACGAAAGTTTATATTTGCTTAAATTTTTATAAAAAATTATGAAGAAATTAATAACAAGCATCAGTAAAATAACAGTCATTTTAGCGCTATCTGCCCTAATATTATCCTGTAATAAAGAACAAACTAAAAGTACAGGAAGTGCTGTTTCAACCTCAGCAGGTACGGCAGAGGCTATCGTATACGTTAATTCAGATTCCCTCTTAAATAATTATGATTATTATAAAGCTGTAAGGGATAAATTTCAGGAAAAATCAAAGAAAGCACAGGCAGATCTTACCGCAAAAGGGACTGCTTTTCAGCGCGAAGTAGCTGCTTATCAACAAGGTGCAGCCAATTTAAGTGCTGAGCAAAGGGCTAATACAGAAGAACGGCTGGCACGAAAGCAGCAGGAACTTGCTACGTATAATCAAAATGCAGGCAACGCTCTTTCAAATGAAGAGGCAGCTGAAAACGACAAATTATACAATAAAGTAGCTGAATATCTGAAAGGATATGCAAAATCAAAAGGCCATAAAATTGTACTTACCTATTCAAAATCAAACCCGGCGGTATTATTTGCAGACGAGAGTCTGGATGTAACCAAGGCAGTTGTTGATGGTTTGAATGCGGCGTATAAAAAAGAGAAAAAATAAGGAAAAGGATCAGCTTCCTTTTCCTTAAAAACCCTGGCCATTGCCGGGGTTTTTATTTTTCAGAATAATTTGACAGATGAAAGGATTTTGAGGATATTGAACAAACATGTCAGAAACAGAACTACATTATAAATTCATGCGAATGGCCATCCGGCTTTCTGAACAAAATGTCAGCAAAACTTTAGGAGGACCCTTCGGTGCAGTAATTGTTAAGGATGGTAAAATTATAGCCAAAAGCGCGAATAAAGTAACACTGAAAAATGACCCTACTGCCCATGCGGAGGTCTCTGCAATCAGACTGGCCTGTAAGAAATTAAAGTCATTCGATTTGATTGGTTGCCTAATTTATACGAGCTGCGAACCCTGCCCAATGTGCCTGAGCGCAATCTATTGGGCTCAAATTGATTCTATTTATTATGCCAATACCAAAAACGATGCAGCAAGTATCGGCTTTAATGATCAATTCATTTATGATGAAATTGCACTGGACAAGAACAAGCGAACAATATCGATGCATCAGATACTGAGCGGAGAGGCGAAATCAGCATTCAAACTTTGGGAGCATTCAGCCATGAAAACAAACTATTGATTAATGAAAAAAATCAGCAGGAGGAAATTTATCTGGGGTGGAATCGGCCTGCTTACAAGTGCCACTGCAATTGACGCCTTTTGGTATGAAAAAGTATTCATCGAACTGAATGAATATTATATTGGCAATGCCAGTCCAGAAAGCAAAAACCTGAAAGTACTTCAAATATCTGACCTTCACCTTCGTGCAATCCAGCCCAAACATATTGAACTTGCCAATCTTATCAACCGGATCAAACCCGAGTTAATTATGTTTACAGGGGATGTAATCGACCGCAATAAAAGCTTAAAAAACCTGAACAATTATCTGGCTCTATTCGATCCGGATATCCAAAAAACAGCTATTTTGGGCAACTGGGAATGTTGGAAAGTCCACCCCCTTGAACTTCTTGATGTTTATCAAAAGCATAACTGCGAATTAATTGTCAATCATTCTTTCCTTTATAAATTCGGGAATACTACCATTTCTGTTTCGGGGATGGATGATCTACTAGCCGGGCAGGCAGATTTCAATATGGCCATGGAGTTCTATCAGAAATCAGATTATCATGTGGTTATGACTCATTGTCCGCAACACCGGGATATTATTCAAACTCAGATGAAAGACATTCCGATAGACCTTGTACTTTCGGGTCATACCCATGGCGGACAGTTTAATCTGTTTGGATTTGCACCTTTCAGACCTGAAGGAAGTGGCAGATATGTGAGTGGCTGGTACCGTGAAGAATTACCTCATTTATACGTTTCGAGGGGAATTGGTACAACCGGAATTCCAATCAGACTCGGCTCAAGAGCTGAAGTTACGGTGTTTAATTTTGAAAAAGTAGGGTGAGAATTGGGAATAGGGAGCTGGAATTTGGGAATAGGAAATGGGGAATCGGGAAAGATTACTGATAACATGAGTTCGATATAAAATCTTGATGGGGTAAGTTTGAATTGAATAATTTTCTCTTGTTTTAGAAAGCAAGGTCTGTGCTTCTTCGGTAGCGCCAGTCCCGTGTTCTGCCGTTTTTTGCAGCAGATTTAAAAGATATCATGAAATTCAAGTGCAAAACAGCTGCCACCCGGGTTTATTTCAAACGGCCTTGGTCCTTTTGTCGGGCTGCCCTTCCCTATGAAATACCGCTATGGGTAAAATAAACCTTGCCGCAGGAAGTAGCTTCCGGCTGCTGGTAATTTGAAATGGAACACTATTTCTTGCCGGAACTAACCGGAGGAAAGGGCTGAACCGACCTATACTTCACAGGTATTGCTTTCAATAATCAACTATCAAACCATCCCTCCTGAAGATCATCAATCTCCCTTCGGTCTTTTTTGGTAGGTCTACCGGTTCCTCTATCTCTGCTAAGATTAGCGGTATGAAACATTGATTTATAGGCCTGAGTATCCTCAATCGGGGTAAGATCCTTATAGAAATTAACGGCGGTCTTTGCATCAACTCTCCTTTCCAAAAGTTCGATAACTTCAATAATTTTCTTATCGCTACCTTTCTGTACTGTATATACCTCTCCAATTTTAACAATATGAGACGCCTTCAGATTATTTCCGTCAAGCTTTACCCTTCCCGCCTTACAAGCCTCTGTAGAAATACTCCGGGTTTTAAAAGCACGGATAGCCCATAAATATTTGTCGATGCGTAATTTTTCAGATCCCTGCATAGTTCAAAATTACGTAAGAATTGACGAAAGGATGGAAAAATTGACAGAAAAATCCTTTAATTTGCTTTAAATTAAAAGTATGGTTACCGAATATAAAAAACTGATAGAAAGTGCATGGGAGGATCGTAATCTCATCAATTTCAAAGAATATAGAATCGCTATTGAAAGCGTCATCCAACACCTGGATAAAGGTGAAATTAGGGTTGCCGAACAAATTGGTGAGCGCTGGCATGTAAACGACTGGATAAAAAAGGCAGTGATCCTTTATTTCCCGATCCGTGAGATGAAAGAGATCGAAGTGGGCCCATTTGTGTTCCACGATAAGATGAAATTAAAAACAGATTACAAAGAAACAGGTGTCAGGGTTGTTCCGCATGCTATTGCGCGTTATGGTGCACATCTTGCAAAAGGAGTTATTTTAATGCCATCTTATGTAAACATTGGTGCTTATGTTGATGAAGGTACTATGGTTGATACCTGGGCTACTGTTGGTTCATGTGCTCAAATCGGAAAGCACGTTCACCTTAGTGGTGGTGTTGGGATTGGCGGTGTTCTTGAGCCTATACAGGCCTCTCCGGTAATTATTGAAGACAATTGCTTCATCGGATCAAGAGCAATCGTGGTAGAAGGTGTTCACGTTCAAAAGGAAGCAGTTTTAGGAGCAAATGTTGTTCTGACCGCTTCAACCAAAATCATTGACGTTACAGGTGATGAACCTGTAGAATACAAAGGTTTTGTTCCTTCCCGCTCGGTTGTTATTCCCGGTTCTTTTACCAAGAAATTTCCGGCAGGTGAATATCAGGTACCTTGTGCGCTGATCATTGGACAACGCAAGGAATCAACAGATAAAAAAACATCTCTTAATGATGCCCTGAGAGAGAATAATGTAGCGGTATAAACCCTGCATTCAAGCTTTTTTAAATTAAAAAAAGGATGATCTATACCCATCCTTTTTTAGATTTAATTCACAATGATGAAGATAGGCTTTGATGGTAAACGTGTAACCCAAAACTTCAGCGGCCTAGGCAATTACAGCAGGTATGTGCTTCAGGTTTTGGCCGAATACCATCCTGAAAATCAATACCAGGTTTTTGCTCCAAAAGAATCAGGCGCATCTGAGAGGCTTCAAAAATTCAGTTCTATTGAATTTATCTATCCTGAAAATCAGTTTTCCAAAAGCTATTGGAGAAGTTTCGGAATAGTTAATAAACTTAATAATGAAGAAATAGAGCTATACCATGGATTAAGTAATGAGATCCCCTTCGGATTACGTAAGGCCGGAATTCCTGCTGTGGTAAGCATTCATGATTTAATTTTTTACCGGTATCCTCAATATTACCCGTGGTTTGACAGAAAGATCTATGAATATAAAATACGCTATGCAGCCGATCATGCCGCTAAAATTATTGCAATCAGTGAAACAACAAAAGCCGACCTGATCAATTTGTTTAATATTGATAAGATGCGGATTGAAGTGATTTATCAGAATTGCGACCCTACCTTCAGAAATAAAATTACAGCTACTGAAAAGCAGAGGATACGAACTGTATTCAATTTGCCAGGGAAGTACCTCCTTAACGTAGGCACTATTGAAACTAGGAAAAATTCTTTACTGGCTGTTCAGGCTATGAAAGAACTCAATTCAGACATTCACCTCGTAATCATTGGAAAGGACACCCCCTATACTGAAAAGGTAAAGGATTATGTCAAAAAAAATAATCTGGAGAAAAGGGTTCACTTTTTGAAAAATGTGTCATTTAATGACCTCCCGGGAATCTATCAGATGGCTGAAATGTTCTTGTTCCCATCAGAGTATGAAGGATTTGGAATACCGGTGATTGAAGCTTTAAGTTCAGGAATACCTGTCATCGCTGCAACAGGATCATGCCTTGAAGAGGCAGGAGGAGTCGGCAGTATTTATATTCATCCAAAAGACAGTACAGCACTCAGTGCTCAGATACTGGGTGTGTTAAATGATCAGGAAAAAAAACAAAATATGATCAAAGCGGGATTTGCACATTTAGAACAATTCTCAGATCGGAAAATTGCCGACCAATTAATTAAGCTATACCAAAACATCATTAAATGCTAAAAGACGAAGTAAATAAAGCTTTTGAGGTATTAAAAAATGGCGGCTTAATCCTCTATCCTACAGATACTATTTGGGGAATTGGCTGTGATGCTACTAATGCTGAAGCCGTTGAAAAGGTTTTCAAACTTAAGGGTCGCGCTGAAGAAAAGAGTTTGATTGTGTTGCTTGACAGCGACAGTAAACTTCAAAGTTATATCAAAGAAGTACCTGAAATCGCTTATGACTTGATTGAATACGCTGAAAACCCATTAACTATCGTTTACTCAGGAGCTAAAAACCTGGCTCCGAATGCCATTGCAAAAGATGGTAGTATAGGTATTAGGATTGTGAGGCACGAGTTCTGTCAGCAATTATTACAGCGATTCAGAAAGCCCATCATTTCTACTTCGGCAAACCTGAACGGTAAGCCTTCTCCGGCAATTTTCGATGATATTGATGAAACTATCCTGAATGGTGTCGATTATGTGGTTAACTGGGAGCAGGATGACAGAAAAGAAAAAAAGCCATCAACAATTATGAAGCTTGAACCGGGGGGCTTATTTTCGTTTATCCGCAAATAATTAATAGAATTTCGAAAATGAACCTTGAATCTTCTTCATTTCTTGAAAAAGTGCAATAATATGTTGTCCTTTGCGGAAGATTATTATCTGCTCAGATCATTCCCATCTAAAATTAGTATGCTCCGGTCTGAATTTATATGAAAAACCACCTTCAACATCCAATATTTAAGAAGCTTAGTGAACTGGCAGATGCTACCGGTACAGAAATATATGTAACTGGCGGCTATGTCAGAGATATTTTTCTGAAACGGCCATCAAAAGACATTGACATTTTAGTCATCGGGAATGGTATTAAATTCGCAGAAGCTGCAGGAAAATTATTAGGAGCAAAAGTTTCTGTATTTAAAAATTTTGGCACTGCAATGCTCAGGTATGGAGATCTTGAAATCGAATTTGTGGGTGCCAGAAAAGAATCCTATCGCTTAGAATCCCGAAAACCCATAGTTGAGAATGGCACACTTGAAGATGACCAGAAACGGCGCGACTTCAGCATTAATGCTATGGCATTAGGTTTAAATACGGCAAATTTTGGCGCTTTATTAGACCCATTTGATGGTGTTAAAGATCTGGAAAACAAGCTTATTCGTACACCTCTGGATCCTGCTGAAACCTTTTCAGATGACCCATTGAGGATGATGAGAGCTATACGCTTCGCTACCCAACTTGATTTTACTATTAGTGATGATGCCATTGAAGCCATCAAAAAAAATTCGGAACGTATAATGATTGTTTCTACAGAACGGATTACGGATGAGTTAAACCGGATCATTCTGGCTAAGAAGCCTTCAATAGGATTTATCTATTTATTCGACACGGGTTTACTGAGGCATATTTTTCCGCAAATGGCCGAGCTTTATGGTGTGGAAATCATTGCAGGAAAAGGTCATAAAGATAATTTCTACCATACCCTTCAGGTATTGGATAACCTTGCTGAAAATACCGGCGATCTCTGGCTGAGATGGGCAGCGATTCTGCATGATATCGCAAAGCCTGCGACCAAACGTTTTGAGCCAGGACATGGCTGGACTTTTCACGGACACGAAGACAGAGGCGCACGAATGGTCCCTAAAATTTTCGCTCAGCTTAAATTACCTCTGAATGAAAAAATGAAAATGGTACAAAAACTGGTGCAGCTACATCTTCGGCCAATTGTTCTGGCTCAGGATGTTGTAACAGACTCGGCGGTGAGACGTCTTTTATTTGAGGCGGGAGAAGAGATTGACGGACTTATGTTACTCTGTAATGCTGACGTAACAACCAAAAATGAATATAAAATAAAAAAATATCGCAGTAACTTCAATCTGGTAAAACAGAAACTGAAAGATGTTGAGAAAAGCGATCAGCTCAGAAAATGGCAACCTCCGGTTAGCGGTGAAGATATTATGCGGGCATTCAACATAAGTGCCGGCAGAGATGTAGGGACTATAAAAACGCAGATTCGCGAGGCAATTTTAGAGGGAGAAATAAAAAACTCAAAGGAAGAAGCCTATGCATACATGCTCGAAAAAGGCACAGCAATGGGGCTTATCCCTGTCAAATTAAAACCATAAAGATTCTTAATTAGCTGAATAAAAATCTTTAAGCAAGCAATCAAATAGTATTTTTGTAAATAATTAAACAAGAACATGGCAGTATATAGATTCAGGGTTTCTTTTGAAGATTATGATGATATCGAACGTGATATTGACATTAAATCAAATCAAACATTTGAAGACCTCCATCGTGCTATCCACCAGTCAACAGGATATCAAGTTGAGGCCTCTTCCTCCTTTTATGTAAGCAACGATCAGTGGATAAAGAATGAAGAAATTGCCTTTTTGCCTAACCAGCGAAAAGTTAATAATGGAGTTGCCCAGATGAGCAATTCGAAACTCAGTAGTTTTATTGATGATCCTCATCAGAAATTCTATTATAGCTATAATTTCGACAGGCCATTCGACTTTCATGTCGAGCTGGTTAAAATACTCCTGAATGATGAAGCCGGAAAAACATATCCATGTGTTTCCCGGAGTCTAGGCGAGGCTCCCAAAATTACCGGCAGTGGAATTATTCCGGCTGAAACAGTAGCTTCGGAATCTGATGAGTTTGATTTTCTTAAAGAACTTGATTTCCAGCCCGAAGATGCTGAAGACCTTGAGCAAATGAACGATATGGGAATCAATACCAGTGAAGAAGTTGTGGAGGAAGAAGAGGAAAAAGATGAGTTTATGGATGAATTCTCCGATAATGAAGGTTTTGATCCTGATGATCTTCAAAAGGATGACTATTAATTTATAATCTCCCAATTAATCGGACTGCTTTATGAGCAAAACATTGATCATTATTGCAGGTCCGACAGCAGCAGGTAAAACCGCACTGGCTATTCAGATAGCCAAACATTTCAATACTGAGATTATATCTGCTGACTCTAGGCAGTTCTACAGGGAAATGAATATCGGTACAGCCAAACCATCACATCAGGAATTAGCCGCCGTAAGGCATCATTTAATTGATAGCCATTCAGTCAGAGAACTCTTTAGTGTTGGCGATTTCGAAAAAAAGGTAATCAATCTACTTGAAAAACTGTTCAAAGCCAATGATCAGGTAATACTGGTTGGAGGCTCAGGCTTATTCATTAATGCGATAAGCAATGGGTTCGACGAATTGCCGGTAGCAACAAAAGAAATACGGGACAGGTTAAATCAACTCCTTAATGATAAAGGCATTGAACATCTACAGGAGAAATTAAAAAAAGCAGACCCTGTTTATTATGCTGAAGTTGATATCAACAACCCGCAGCGTTTAATACGCGCACTGGAAGTATTTGAAAGCACAGGCAATCCATTTTCTTCCTACCGTACCAAAATCCGGAAGAAGAGAAATTTCAATATCATTAAGATTGCTATTAATCCGGATCGCGCAAAACTATATGATCAAATTAACCTGCGGGTTGATCAGATGATCGAAAACGGATTAATTGAGGAAGTAAAAGCTCTTGGCGAATACAGGGATCAGAACGCCTTGAATACCGTTGGTTATTCAGAAATTTTCGATTATTTGGATGGAAAATACTCCAAACAGGAAGCAATAGAAAAGATCAAACAAAATACCCGAAAATTTGCAAAAAGGCAGCTTACCTGGTTTAAAAAATCAGAAGATATGAAGTGGTTTGATCCGTATGGGCTGGATTCTATTTTGAACTATCTTGATAATACGATATCTTTTCTGTTGAGCGTGGACCAAAAAAATTAAAGAAAAGAAACAGAAATGCCATTGTGCTCAAAATTTGGATCATCACCAGAATTTTACCCTTTTCATTCACCGGGTGAAAATCACCATAACCTATGGTAACACCGGTTATAAAACTAAAATACAGGGCATCTACCCAGCTTTGTATCGGCTGGTTTAAATAATCTCCGGCGGCATAAATAACCCCAAAAGATGCAATTACTTCGATAAAATTAAAGAAAAGCAAAATGATTGAGCGGTTTGCCATTTTACCATGGTCATGCTCAGGTAGGAATATTTTGTGAAAAATATGTAGAAAAGTCTCAACAAGTAGGTAAATATTAAATATATACAGCCCTAAATGATTCCATAAACTGAAATAAAGCATAAAGAATGGCACTAGGGTTTTAAAGATCACATACAATTCGCCAACAAGCTTTCTTTTATAAATTGATAAGTTTTGGGTTAGATATTCAATATAAATACCGGGGAAAAAGATTTTTGAACCTACCAGGAACAACCTGAACAGGCGTTCAATCCCAAAATCAGGGTAATGAGTACTATTCCAGACATTTTTTATCTTCGTAAAATGGTGTGCATGACCCGATAAATTCGACTTATCTGAATTCTGATTACCAAAAACGAGTTTATTCAAACGTTTTCTCACTTAGGCCTGTGCTGTTGGACCACCAAAATTAAGTGGAAATCCTGGTTGCTCGGTATTGATCTTGATTCTGCCGTTTTGCGTCTCAAATTTTTCAATATTTTCTTCAAGAGCTACCATAAAACGCTTTGCGTGTTCGGGGGTTAATACGATTCTTGATTTAACCCTGGCTTTTGGAACACCGGGCATTACTCTTATAAAATCAAGCACAAATTCTGAGTTTGAATGGGTTATCACAGCAAGATTGGAGTAAATCCCTTCTGCAACCTCTTCAGAAAGTTCGATGTTTAATTGATTTTCGATATTTTGCTCTTCCATATCACAAAGTTATAAATTCTGCAATCAAATTTTATAATATAAAAAAGTCCTCGCTTTTAGAGGACTTTTTTATATTATTAAGAATTAAAAAAGCTTTAAGCCTTTAGCTTTAGACTTTCAAATTTAAGATTCTGCTTCTTCCAATTTTGAGACCATCAGTTTATCGTATTCTTCCTGGGAACCCACAATGATACGTTCGTACTGTCTCAGTCCTGTTCCTGAAGGAATCAAGTGTCCTACAATTACGTTTTCTTTAAGTCCCAGAAGGTTATCACGCTTACCACTTATAGCAGCCTCGTTCAACACCTTGGTAGTTTCCTGGAAGGAAGCTGCAGAGATGAATGACTTGGTACCCAATGATGCACGGGTAATACCCTGAAGCATTTGACTTGATGTTGCGGCAATTGCATCACGGGTTTCAACAAGTTTCATATCCTTACGCTTCAATACTGAATTCTCATCTCTGAGTTTACGTACTGAAATGATCTGACCTGGTTTCATGTTCGGAGAATCTCCGGGCTCGGTAACCACTTTCTTATCATAGATCTCATCATTTTCTAATTGGAAATCCCAACGGTCAACAAGTTCTTTTTCAAGGAAACGGGTATCGCCAGCATCCTCTATCATTACCTTCTGCATCATCTGATGCACAATAGTTTCGAAGTGTTTATCGTTGATTTTCACGCCCTGCAAACGGTAAACTTCTTGAATACCATTAACCAGATATTCTTGAACTGCAGCAGGTCCTTTAATTGCAAGAATATCGGCAGGTGAAATAGAACCATCAGACAATGGCATACCGGCTTTCACAAAGTCATTATCCTGTACAAGAATATGTTTTGATAGTGGAACTAGGTATTTCTTAATCTGTCCATCTTTTGATTCGATAGACATCTCACGATTACCACGTTTAACACCACCCAAGGTTACAACACCATCGATTTCGGTTACAACTGCAGGATTTGAAGGGTTACGAGCCTCAAATAACTCAGTTACTCGTGGTAAACCACCTGTAATATCCCTTGTTTTACCTGTAGAGCGTGGAATCTTAGCAATAATTTGTCCGATTTTCACCTTCTCATTCTCTTCCACTGCAATGTGTGCACCTACAGGAATGTTATAGCCTTTTAAACCATTTCCTTTTTTATCCTCAACCCGGATAACCGGGTTCTTAGTCTTATCTCTTGTATCAATAATAACCTTCTCTCTGTGACCGGTTTGCTCATCTGATTCTTCACGGAAGGTAACACCTTCGATGATTGCCTCAAATTCAGCTTTACCCTCAAACTCGGAAATAATAACCGCGTTATATGGATCCCAGCTACAAATCCTGTCGCCTTTAGAGATTTTGGCACCATCCTTAACATACAAAAATGCACCGTAAGGGATGTTGTTTGACATAATCATCTTTTTGGTTCCCAGCTCTACAATACGGAATTCACCTGAACGACCCAATACAACTTCAAGAGCTCCTTCAGAAGTTTCGTGACTTACCGTTCTAACATTTTCAAACTCAATTACCCCGTCAAACTTGGCATTGATTTGAGATTCAGCAGCAATGTTAGATGCTGTACCACCCACGTGAAAGGTACGTAAGGTTAACTGTGTTCCCGGCTCACCAATAGACTGTGCAGCAATTACACCTACAGCCTCACCCATTTGAACACGCTTGCCGGTTGCAAGGTTACGTCCGTAGCAGAGTGCGCAAACACCTCGCTTGCTTTCGCAAGTAAGTACAGAACGAATTTCAATTCCTTCAAGTGCCGAACTTTCAATATTAACTGCTACATGCTCTTCAATATCCTCACCCGCAGAAACTAATAGTTCTCCTGACAATGGATCATAAACATCATGTAAACTGGTTCTACCTAAAATCCGGTCGTATAATGGTTCAACAATATCCTCGTTATCTTTCAGGGCAGTTGTGTAAATACCTCTCAAAGTACCGCAATCTGTTTCACCCACAATCATATCCTGCGCCACATCATGCAAACGACGGGTTAAGTAACCTGCATCCGCAGTCTTCAATGCAGTATCTGCCAAACCTTTACGAGCACCGTGAGTAGAAATGAAGTATTCCAATACCGACAATCCTTCTTTAAAGTTAGATAAGATTGGGTTTTCAATAATCTCACCACCTGAACCTGATTTCTGAGGCTTGGCCATTAGACCACGCATACCGCAAAGCTGACGAATCTGCTCTTTGGAACCACGGGCACCTGAATCAAGCATCATATACACCGAGTTAAAGCCCTGATTATCGCTCGATAGCTGATTCATCACATTAGCCGTTAAACGGTTATTGATACGGGTCCAGATATCGATAATTTGATTATAACGTTCGTTATTGGTAATGAATCCCATGTTATAGTTATTCATTACTTCTTCAACCTCCTTTTTTGCGTGGTCAATTAACTGAGCCTTTTCAGCAGGAATATTCAAATCCTGAAGGTTAAAGGAGAGTCCACCCTGAAATGCCATCTGGAAACCTAATTCCTTGATCTCATCAAGGAATTGTGCTGCACGAGCCATACCGGTAGCTTTAACTACATCACCAATAATATCACGAAGTGATTTTTTGGTAAGTAGTTCATTAATATATCCTACTTCAACAGGTACTCTTTGGTTAAATAACACACGGCCTACAGTAGTATCGATTAATTTATTAACAATTGATCCGTCTTTCTCTTTCACATTGGCCTTAACCTTAATGAAAGCATGAAGATCTATTTTGCGCTCATTATAAGCAATAATTACTTCTTCAGGTGAGTAGAAGATTTGATCCTGTCCTAATACAACTCGTCCTTCGTCAGTCCTGCGGCCTTTAGTAATGTAATAAAGACCCAAAACCATATCCTGAGAAGGTACTGTGATTGGAGTACCATTGGCTGGGTTCAGGATATTGTGTGAAGCAAGCATCAGCATCTGGGCTTCCAAGATCGCAGCATTACCCAAAGGTAAATGCACAGCCATCTGGTCACCGTCAAAATCCGCATTAAATGCAGTACATACTAATGGATGTAACTGAATTGCTTTTCCTTCAACCAGTTTTGGCTGGAAAGATTGTATACCCAATCGGTGTAATGTAGGAGCACGGTTTAATAATACCGGATGGCCTTTCAATACATTTTCGAGGATATCCCAAACGATAGGATCTTTTTTGTCAACAATTTTCTTAGCAGATTTAACCGTTTTAACCACTCCTCTTTCGATCATCTTACGAATGATAAATGGTTTAAAAAGCTCAGCTGCCATATCTTTTGGTAAACCGCACTCATGAAGTTTCAGGTTTGGCCCGACAACAATTACCGAACGTGCTGAATAATCCACACGTTTACCTAATAAGTTCTGACGGAAACGTCCTTGCTTACCTTTAAGGATATCTGAAAGTGATTTTAAAGCACGATTACCTTCAGTTTTTACTGCATTAACTTTACGGGAGTTATCAAATAATGAATCGACAGACTCCTGAAGCATACGCTTCTCATTACGCAAAATTACCTCAGGAGCTTTGATCTCGATCAAACGTTTCAAACGGTTGTTACGGATAATAACACGGCGGTAAAGATCATTCAGATCGGAAGTAGCGAAACGACCGCCTTCCAAGGGTACCAATGGACGTAATTCTGGTGGAATAACCGGAACGATCTTAACAATCATCCATTCGGGATTATTCTCAATACGGGTATTTGCACCACGGAAGGCTTCAACTACCTGCAGGCGTTTTAAGGCCTCAGTTTTACGCTGCTGTGATGTTTCAGTTGCTGCCTGATGACGAAGGTCATAAGACTGCTGATCAAGGTCTAAACGGCCTAAAAGATCCTGAAGAGCCTCTGCACCCATTTTAGCGATGAATTTCTCAGGGTCTTTATCATCCAGGTATTGATTTTCCTTTGGAAGAGAATCCAGAATATCCAGGTACTCTTCTTCTGTCAGGAAATCCATTTTCTGAATGCCATCTGCTTCTTTAGGTCCTGCCTGTATTACTACATAGCGCTCATAATAAATAATCAGATCGAGCTTTTTGGTAGGTAAGCCTAAAAGGTAACCAATTTTATTTGGCAAGGAACGGAAGTACCAGATGTGTGCAACAGGAACCACAAGGTTTATGTGTCCCATACGCTCACGACGCACTTTCTTTTCAGTTACCTCAACCCCACAGCGGTCACAAACAATACCTTTATAACGGATACGCTTGTACTTACCACAATGGCATTCATAATCCTTTACAGGACCAAAAATACGCTCGCAGAATAAGCCATCACGCTCCGGTTTGTAAGTCCGGTAGTTGATAGTTTCCGGTTTTAACACCTCACCACTTGAGCGCTCTAGAATAGATTCAGGAGAAGCCAAACTAATAGTTATTGAGGTGAAATTACTTTTGATTTTATTATCTTTCTTGTAAGACATAGCTTTTTTGAGTTGTAAGTTTTACGTTTTACGTTGTACGTTATAGTTCGAAAACGTATAACGTACAACGTATTACTTATAACTTAGTCTAATGTAATATCCAATCCCAATCCTCTTAATTCATGAACCAATACATTGAATGATTCAGGAACTGATGGAGTTGGAAGGTTTTCACCTTTAACAATCGCTTCGTAGGTTTTTGCACGGCCAACAACATCATCAGATTTAACAGTTAATATTTCCTGAAGAATGTTAGCAGCACCAAATGCTTCAAGTGCCCATACTTCCATCTCTCCGAAACGCTGACCTCCGAACTGGGCTTTACCACCCAATGGCTGTTGTGTTATCAATGAATATGGTCCTATAGAACGTGCGTGCATTTTATCATCAACCATGTGACCCAGTTTCAGCATATAAATAATACCTACTGTTGTCTGCTGATCAAAACGATCTCCGGTTAAACCATTGTAAAGATATGTTCTTCCAGATTTAGGGATACCAGCCTTATCTACCCACTCTTCAACCTCATCATGTGATGCACCGTCGAAGATTGGGGTAGCGAACTTCATTCCAAGTTCTTTACCGGCCCATCCTAATACTGTTTCATAGATCTGTCCAAGGTTCATACGTGATGGTACACCAAGAGGATTTAATACAATATCCACTGGAGTTCCGTCTTCAAGGAATGGCATATCCTCATCGCGAACGATCCTCGCAACAATGCCTTTATTTCCGTGACGTCCGGCCATCTTATCACCAACCTTTAGTTTACGTTTTTTAGCCACATAAACTTTAGCCATTTGAACAATCCCTGATGGAAGCTCATCGCCTACACTGATTGCAAATTTATCACGTTTGTAAGCACCAAGCTCTTCATTTAGCTTAATGTTATAATTGTGAAGAGTTTGTTTAATCAGTTCGTTCTTATCTTCATCAGTTGTCCATTTTGTTGGATTCACATTTGCATACTCAAGCTCAGTTAGTATCTTCTGGGTGAACTTCACACCTTTAGCTACTAGTAATTCTTTGTATACATTGAACACACCCTGTGAAGTTTTACCATTCACAATAACGAATAATTTCTCAATTAAGGTTTCTTTCAATTCCTTAACTGCCTTATTATGTTTAAGGTCTAATTTTTCAATCAGCGCCTTTTCTTCCTGCTTGGTTGTTTTCTTAGCCCGGGAGAATAGTTTAGTATCAATAACAACTCCGTGAATTGAAGGAGGGGTTTTAAGGGAGGCATCTTTTACATCACCTGCTTTGTCACCAAAGATGGCACGTAAAAGTTTCTCTTCCGGCGAAGGATCAGACTCTCCTTTTGGAGTAATCTTTCCAATCAAAATATCACCTTCCTTGATCTCTGCACCCACACGGATAATTCCGTTTTCATCAAGGTCTTTGGTGGCCTCTTCAGAAACGTTAGGAATATCAGGTGTTAATTCTTCTTCACCACGTTTGGTATCACGAACTTCGAGTTCGAATTCTTCAATATGCAATGAGGTGAATATATCCTGAGATACTACACGCTCTGAAATCACAATCGCATCCTCAAAGTTGAATCCCTGCCAAGGCATGAATGCTACTTTCAGGTTTCTACCCAATGCCAATTCTCCATCCTGAGTTGCATAACCTTCACAAAGAACCTGTCCTTTTTCAACTTTTTGGCCCTTTTTAACGATAGGCTTCAGGTTGATACAAGTACTCTGGTTGGTTTTCTTGAATTTAATCAGACGGTATGATTTAACCTCCCCTTCGAATGATACAAGAACATCATCCTCATTTCTTTCGTAACGGATACGGATCTCATTTGCATCTACGTATTCCACAACGCCGATACCTTCTGCATTGATCAGGGTACGTGAATCGCGGGCTACTCTGCCTTCAAGACCTGTTCCTACAATTGGAGATTCCGGACGTAATAATGGAACTGCCTGACGCTGCATGTTGGATCCCATCAATGCACGGTTAGCATCATCATGCTCCAAGAATGGAATTAATGATGCGGCAATTGAAGTAATCTGGTTTGGAGCAATATCCATTAAATCAAGTTTCTTAGGCTCAATTACAGGGAAATCGCCCTCATAACGTGCTTTAACATGCGGAGTTTCAAAATTACCTTTATCATCATATACAGCATTGGCCTGACCTATCGTTTTACCCTCTTCATCTTCTGCCGAAAGGTAAATTACAGGCTCTTCGACAACCACGCGACCATCCTCAACCTTACGGTAAGGAGTTTCGATGAATCCAAGATTATTAATTTTGGCGTGAACACACAATGAAGATATCAATCCGATGTTCGGACCTTCAGGAGTTTCAATAGTACACAAACGACCATAATGCGTATAGTGAACGTCACGAACCTCAAAACCTGCACGCTCACGCGAAAGACCACCTGGGCCTAATGCTGAAAGACGACGCTTGTGCGTAATCTCGGCAAGTGGATTGGTTTGATCCATAAATTGTGATAACTGATTCGTTCCGAAGAATGAATTTATCACAGAAGAAAGTGTACGTGCATTAATCAGATCGGTGGGAGTAAACACCTCGTTGTCACGGATATTCATCCGCTCACGTATTGTACGGGCCATACGAGCCAGACCAACACCGAACTGTGCATATAATTGCTCTCCTACTGTACGAACACGACGGTTTGACAAGTGATCAATATCATCCACCTCAGCCTTAGAATTGATCAGTTTGATCAAGTACTTAACGATGGCAATGATATCCTGCTTTGTTAAAACCTTGGTTTCAATAGGAGTTGCTAATTTCAATTTACGATTAATGCGGTAACGACCCACATCACCTAAATCATATCTCTTATCCGAGAAGAACAAACGGTCAATAATACCGCGGGCTGTTTCTTCATCAGGTGGTTCAGCGTTACGAAGCTGACGATAAATATGTTCTACGGCTTCTTTTTCTGAGTTAGAGGTATCTTTCTGTAAGGTATTATATATGATAGTATAATCACCACTGTTTACTGCATCATCTTTGGTTAAGATGATGGTTTTTACACCAGCTTCAATGATCATATCGATATGCTCATCTTCAAGGACAGTTTCGCGTTCCATAATGATCTCATTACGATCAATAGAAACAACTTCACCGGTATCTTCATCCACGAAATCTTCTACCCATTTCTTAAGAACCCTGGCGGCAAGTTTACGGCCAACAGCTTTCTTTAAACCGGATTTACTGACTTTAACTTCATCAGCAAGTTCGAATAATTCGAGGATGTCTTTATCAGAATCATAACCGATTGCACGTAAAAGAGTGGTAACCGGGAATTTTTTCTTACGATCGATGTATGCATACATGACATTGTTCACGTCGGTAGCAAATTCGATCCATGACCCTTTAAATGGAATTACACGGGCTGAATATAATTTAGTTCCGTTTGTATGACGGCTTTGGCCGAAGAATACACCCGGTGAACGATGCAATTGAGATACAATTACTCGCTCAGCACCATTGATCACAAAAGTGCCTTTAGGTGTCATGTATGGGATAGTTCCCAAATAAACATCCTGCACTATTGTTTCAAAGTCTTCGTGTTCTGCATCATTACAAGACAAGCGAAGCTTGGCCTTCAGAGGAACACTGTAAGTTAAACCACGCTCGATACATTCGTGTATATCATAACGCGGCGGATCAATGAAGTAATCAAGAAATTCCAGAACGAATATGTTTCTTGAGTCAGAGATCGGAAAGTTTTCAGAGAAAACTTTAAACAAACCTTCCTGATGGCGGTTGTCTGAAGTTGTTTCAAGCTGAAAAAATTCTCTGAAAGATTGCAGTTGAACATCCAGAAAATCTGGATAATCCATCACATGCTTACTGGTAGCAAAATTTACTCTTTCGTTGTGCTTAATTTTGTTTGCCAAGGGATTGAGAATTTAGTTTAGTAAATAAACCGTGTCCTGTTCATCCGCCGGGGGCGAATATGTAGGTCTAACATTAAATGGGTATAATATAAATAGCAATAGACCCCGATGAAAATCGGAGTCTAAGGCCATAATTTTTATGTGTCAAGATTACTTAATCTCAACAGTTGCTCCAGCTTCTTCTAGTGCTTTTTTCAATGACTCAGCTTCTGCTTTATCAACACCAGTTTTAACTTCTTTCGGTGCAGCGTCAACTAAGTCTTTAGCTTCTTTCAAGCCTAAGCCTGTAAGATCTTTTACCAATTTAACAACTGCTAGCTTAGCACCACCAGCTTCTTTCAAGATTACGTCGAAAGCTGTTTGTTCTGCTGCTGCTGCTGGAGCGTCACCGCCACCAGAAACTGAGGCTACTGCCACTGCTGCTGCAGCTGGCTCGATACCATACTCATCTTTTAATATTTGAGCTAATTCGTTAACTTCTTTTACTGTTAAGTTTACTAATTGCTCAGCAAACGATTTTAAATCTGCCATTTTATTTTAATTTTAAAATTCTGTACTTGAATAATTTAATCGAACTCTAAGGTGTTCGTTACCCTCTTTCTTGTAATGTTTTAACAATTCCTGCAAGCTTATTACCACCTGACTGTAAGCCGGAGATAACGTTTTTAGCAGGAGATTGTAGCAATGCAATGATGTCTGCCACCAATTCTTCCTTAGATTTAAGGTTCACTAGGGCATCTAACTGATTATCACCAATGAAAACGGACGAATCAATGTATGCAGCTTTCAGTACCGGTTTATCACCTGATTTTCTCAATTGTTTGATCAGCTTAGCCGGAGCGTTTGCTGATTTTGAGAATAATATGGATGAAGATCCTTTAAGTACGTCAAACATTTCACTAAAATCACCTTCAGATGCTTCCATAGCCTTTCTGATCAGTTTATTCTTAGCAACCTGCATTTTAATATCGTTCTCGAAACATTTGCGGCGAATATCATTTACTTTTGCTACAGACAGGTTTGCAGTATCGGTAATGTAAAAATTACCGTACTCAGCAATCGTCTCTGTTAAAGCAAGAACAACTTCGTGTTTTTCTTCTTTTTTCATGATTAGATTCCTGCTACTGATTTAGTTTCAATTTCGATTCCCGGACTCATTGTCGACGACATGTGAATGCTCTTGAAATAAGTTCCTTTTGCTGCAGATGGTTTTAATTTTGAGATCGTCTGAATTACCTCCAGGGCGTTCTCATAAATTTTATCAGCATCAAAAGATACTTTTCCGATAGAAGCATGAATGATTCCTGTTTTGTCAACTTTGAAATCAATCTTACCACCTTTTACATCAGTTACTGCTTTACCCACATCAGTGGTCACAGTTCCTGATTTAGGATTTGGCATTAGGTTTCTTGGTCCTAAAACACGGCCAAGCTTACCTACTTTTGCCATAACACTAGGCATGGTAATAATGATATCAACGTCAGTCCATCCACCTTCTATTTTGGCAATATATTCATCCAGACCTACGTAATCTGCTCCTGCTGCCTTAGCTTCTGCTTCCTTATCAGGAGTGCAAAGAACTAAAACACGAACAGTTTTACCGGTCCCATGAGGAAGATTTGCAATACCACGTACCATTTGATTCGCCTTACGCGGATCCACGCCTAAGCGTACGTCCAGGTCAACCGAAGCATCAAATTTAGTAGTTGTGATATCCTTAACCAAAGCCGAAGCCTGGGTTAATGAGTATGCTTTCCCAACCTCAATTTTGGAATGTGCCAATTTTTGATTTTTTGTTAATCTAGCCACTTCTTAAACTGATTTTGTATAATTAATTGTTCCAGGGTGCATCACCGCTAACGGTAATTCCCATACTGCGTGCTGTACCAGCAACCATTTTCATGGCTGACTCGACAGTAAATGCGTTCAAGTCGGTCATTTTATCTTTGGCTATGCTTTCAACCTGATCCCAGTTTACACTGGAAACCTTTATACGGTTAGGCTCTGCAGAACCACTCTTTATACCTGCTACTTCCAGTAATTGGATAGCTACAGGTGGAGTTTTAATGATAAATTCGAATGACTTGTCGACATAAACAGTGATTACAACCGGTAAAACTTTACCTGGCTTATCTTGGGTACGTGCATTGAATTGCTTGCAAAACTCCATGATGTTCACACCTTTTGCTCCCAATGCGGGACCAACAGGTGGAGATGGATTTGCAGCGCCGCCCTTGATTTGTAATTTTATTAAAGCACCGACTTCTTTTGCCATTTTTATTGATTTGTTTTTAACTCAATGTTAGTAGTGGAAGCTATGTAACATTTAAGACTGTATTGAGATGGGAGAAATGAGATGTGAGATGTGAGAAATTCTCAAATCTATAGTCTCATATCTCAAATCTACTCCTTTTCGACTTGCATATAATTCAACTCAAGTGGTGTTCTTCTTCCGAAGATCTTAACCATTACCTTAAGTTTCTTTTTCTCTTCATTTACCTCTTCGATAACTCCGGTAAATCCGTTAAACGGACCATCCATCACCTTCACGTTCTCACCAACATAATATGGTACGTTCATTGATTCGCCCTGTTCGGCCATCTCATCAACTTTACCTAAAATCCGGTTAACTTCTGCTGCTCTCATTGGAACGGCATTGCCACCTTTATCACCCAAGAAACCAATTACACTATTGATTCCTTTGATTACGTGTTCAAGTTCACCATCAAGTGCAGCTTCGACCAGGACATATCCCGGATAAAAGTTTCTTTCTTTCGCAATCTTCTTTCCATCCTTCATCTGATAGTATTTCTCCATCGGAATCAGTACCTGAGGTAAAAGATGTGCAATTCCCAAACGGTTAACTTCTGCTTCGAGGTATTGTTTTACTTTTTTCTCTTTGCCGCTGACAGCTCTAACCACATACCATTTTAATTGATCGCTCATATAAATTATGCCAGAGATTTATAAAACATCTTTAATGCATTACCAGCGGTTTCATCCATTGCCAATATCACAAGTGAGATAATAATGGAAGCAATCAATACCAATACAGCTGAATTCTGTAACTCTACCCATGTTGGCCAGGTTACTTTCTGAGTCATTTCTGTATACGATTCTTTTAAAAACTCTACTACGTTAGCCATCTTCTATTTAGCATAAGCACGGGAACAAGGATTCGAACCCTGATCAAAGGTTTTGGAGACCTCTATTCTACCATTGAACTATTCCCGTTTGTTAAAACTGAGATTACAGAATGATCTGTAAACTAAGCCCGTGTATTATAAGAAAACATAAGTCCACAATAAAGGGACTTATGTTATCCAATTAACCTTTATAAGAAATTGTTATTTTACAATTTCAGTTACCTGTCCGGCACCTACAGTTCTACCACCCTCACGGATTGCAAAACGAAGTCCTTTTTCCATTGCGATCGCGTTGATCAGTTTTACACTGATTGTCACGTTATCACCCGGCATAACCATTTCTACTCCTTCAGCAAGTGTGATCTCACCTGTAACGTCTGTGGTACGGAAGTAGAACTGTGGACGATATTTGTTAAAGAATGGAGTGTGACGTCCACCTTCTGCTTTTGACAATACATATATCTCAGCTTTGAAGTCAGTGTGCGGAGTTACAGAACCTGGCTTACAGATAACCATACCACGACGGATATCAGTTTTCTCAATACCACGTAACAATAAACCTACGTTATCACCAGCTTCACCTCTATCTAATATCTTACGGAACATCTCAACACCAGTAACAACTGATTTTAAGTTTTCAGCTCCCATACCTAAGATATCAACCTGCTCACCAGAGTTAACAATACCTCTTTCAATACGTCCTGTTGCAACGGTACCACGACCAGTAATCGAGAATACGTCTTCAACTGGCATAAGGAAAGGAAGTTCAGTCAAACGTGGAGGAATTGGAATGTAGTTATCTACCGCATCCATTAATTCCATGATTTTTCCAACCCATTTTGGATCACCGTTAAGACCACCTAATGCAGAACCCTGAATAACAGGAATATCATCACCAGGGAATTCGTAGAAGCTTAATAGTTCACGGATTTCCATCTCTACTAATTCAAGTAATTCAGGATCGTCAACCATGTCAACTTTATTCATAAAAACAACCAATGAAGGTACACCTACCTGACGAGCAAGAAGGATGTGTTCACGAGTTTGTGGCATCGGACCATCAGTAGCAGCAACTACAATGATTGCACCATCCATTTGAGCAGCACCAGTAACCATGTTCTTCACATAATCCGCGTGACCAGGACAGTCAACGTGAGCGTAGTGACGAGTAGCGGTTGAATACTCCACGTGGGCAGTATTGATGGTGATACCTCTTTCTTTTTCTTCCGGAGCAGAGTCAATTGAATCAAATGAACGTGCTTCAGAAAAGCCTTTATCAGCCAACACTTTAGTGATTGCTGCTGTAAGCGTAGTTTTACCGTGGTCAACGTGACCGATTGTACCGATATTTAAATGCGGCTTACTGCGGTCAAATTTTTCTTTTGCCATTTTGTTTTATACTTATTATTAGGTTAATTTTATTATTATTCTAATTTAATTCAATGCTGAGCCAACGATGGGACTTGAACCCATGACCTCTTCCTTACCAAGGAAGTGCTCTACCGCTGAGCTACGTCGGCTTTTTTCAGTTTGCGGTTATCAGTTATTAGTCTATCAGTCTACCTGACAAACTGTTTACAGCCGAACTGCTCAATTTTTCAAAAGAGCGGAAGACGAGGTTCGAACTCGCGACCTATAGCTTGGAAGGCTATCGCTCTACCAACTGAGCTACTTCCGCTTAACAATTTGTCAATTTGTCGATTCGACAATTAGCCAATAAGCGTAATTGCAATTCAAACACATTGAGTTGATCAGGATATCCATTCTTCTGATCGGAAAACCCAATTGGCTAATGGACAAATTGTCAAATTAGCAAATTGAGTGGGGAGGGAAGGATTCGAACCTTCGAAACCGAAGTAACGGATTTACAGTCCGTCCCATTTGACCGCTCTGGAACCCCCCCAAGATTTCTGAGCCTCCTATCGGGATCGAACCAATGACCTACTGATTACAAGTCAGTTGCTCTACCAGCTGAGCTAAGGAGGCTTTTATTGCTCCTCCTTTGTTCGATCATTCACTTAATTGAAGTGAATTCTGATTATCTGTAGGTAGGTCCCGATTGTTATCGGGATACCAGCTGAGCTAAGGAGGCGAAATGTTTAAACCTTTAATATCTTAAAGAACCTTTCTATTCCATGTTGGTTATCATTAATTATAACCCCCTCTGAAATGG
>Ga0105054_10002397_pt1 | contig 29820 bp, 30 predicted proteins | sample BON02_FD_78091 | JGI IMG/M metagenome (GOLD analysis project Ga0105054, IMG submission 78091) | Freshwater microbial communities from Lake Bonney liftoff mats and glacier meltwater in Antarctica - BON-02 (megahit assembly) | ecosystem: Environmental > Aquatic > Freshwater > Ice > Glacier...
ATCACACCGCGTTGTTCCGCCCCATTGGGGCTTTTCGATTGGGTGGCCCGCAAACCCAGGGCGATGCCCTGGGCTATCACCTTGTGGGCCTTTGGCCCGGAATCGCATGGTGCATGGGCCTTTGGCCCGGAATCGCATGGTGCATGGGCCTTTCGCCCGGAATCGCATGGTGCATGGGATCGCAATCGGCGTTGTACTCTTGCGATTCCGCCCCAGCGGGGCAAAATGTGAAAGCCTGGGGCAACGCCCCAGGAACATGCAACCCCGCAAAAACCAAAAGCCCCAACGGGGTGAAACCAACGGCATTGGGGGGCGAGAAAGGGGACGCAGCTCATTGTTTCAGAATTGACCTGATGGCCAAGGCGCTTTTTTAACATAGCCAGGGGCAACGCCCCTGGACCATGAAAACACGAGGTTGAATTTGGCCGTTGGCCAAACCGATTCATGTCGCGTGCGTTTCCAGGGGCGGTGCCTCTGGCTACGATGAAAATGGCCCGTGGTCATGAAAACTACTCCTCAAAAAGCGCAACTTCAAAAAGCGTCAGCGAGGGATGCCTGGCGAAAAACGCTGGTAATTTTATCCCTCACTGACGTGTCGGGTTGTGAAAACCGACTTAATCGACAGCCTGCTTGTCCAGCAGGAATGCAAGATTTGAAGTTAGTGAGGTTATCATCAACACGACCGCTCCCCCTGACCTGCTTGCCTGGCAGGAAGCCAAGTTTCACAGCGTTGCTCATGTTTCATCGTGCAAAACATTCCGTTCCGGTTGGACAAGCCAACCGGGGCGGCCTCGTGTTCGTTCTCGCCGTCTAACTACAAATCTTCCGCTCATGCCAGGCGAGCTGGCACGGGGCGAGGGCCAAAGTCACCCAAAACTTTTCGGCAGCTGCACTCCACGGAGCCTGACTTCCAATATCATGTTTTCCATTTCTGCCGGTCTCCCAATATCCGGGCTCCGGACCAGCGCTGCGATTGCCATCCAGGTATTTCGTGATTATGATCCGTGACAGTTGCGAGGCGCATCAAACATTGAAGGCCGCCTCACTCGATGATTCGGATGACTAAATAAAACGCAACCCGGGCGGTCGAATTGAGATCCAGGCCGGGGGCGAGTTAGTGAGTAAGCCGACGTGATAGGGTACCTCAGGGTACTCCATCACGTCGGCTTTTTTTCGTGGCTATCAGGGGAACCGCGACCATGAACGCGTCCATTGCATATGACTGCGGCACGGTTGAATTCCTTACTTGCAAACGAATTGGAAACATGAAAACCAAAACCATGACGACGAATGCACTTTCTCCGGAACTGCTCCACAAAATGGACGCCTATTGGCGTGCAGCCAACTATCTGTCCGTCGGTCAGATTTATCTGTTCGACAATCCGTTGCTGAAACGGCCGCTGGCGTTGGAGGATGTCAAGCACATGTTGCTTGGTCACTGGGGGACGACTCCGGGGCAGAATTTCATTTACGTCCATTTGAACCGGGTCATCAAACAATACGATCTCAACATGATTTACGTCTCCGGCCCAGGGCATGGAGGTCCGGCCGTTGTCGGCAACACGTCTCTCGAAGGCACCTATAGCGAAATCTATCCCGACATCAGCCAGGATGAAGCAGGCCTGCAGAAGTTGTTCAAACAGTTTTCGTTTCCTGGTGGTATTCCCAGTCACGCGTCGCCGGAATGCCCTGGTTCGATTCACGAAGGAGGCGAACTGGGTTATTCGCTGAGTCATTCGTTTGGAGCGGTGTTCGACAACCCCGATCTGGTCGTTGCCTGTGTCGTGGGTGATGGCGAAGCGGAAACCGGGCCGCTGGCGACAGCATGGCATTCCAATAAGTTTCTCAACCCGGTGAGCGACGGTGTGGTCCTGCCGATTCTGCATCTCAATGGTTACAAGATCGCCAATCCAACCATTCTCGCCCGCATCGAGCACGAAGAACTGGATCAGTTGCTCCGGGGCTACGGATGGACGCCGTACTTCGTCGAAGGCGACGACCCGGAACTAATGCACGAAGCGATGGCCGCGACGCTCGATAAGGTGATGGAGCAGATCAGGCACATTCATCATGAAGCTCGCGTCAACAGCAATATGACTCGACCGCGTTGGCCGATGATTGTTCTTAAATCACCCAAAGGTTGGACCGGACCAACGGTTGTTGATGGCCAGCAGATTGAAGGGACGTTTCGTGCGCATCAAGTTCCTCTGTCCGATCCAGCGACTCATCCCGAACATCTGAAACTGCTGGAAGATTGGCTGCGGAGTTATCGTCCGGAGGAACTTTTTGACGAGACTGGACGATTGATGCCAGAGCTGGGGGAATTGGCACCTCATGGCAATCGTCGGATGAGCGCGAATCATCATGCCAATGGTGGCATCCTGTTGCGCAATCTGCAGATGCCGGACTTTCGCGACTATGCAGCAGACGTGCCGGTGCCCGGTTCGCGAGGCATCGGCAACACTCGCGTGCTTGGCCCCTTTCTGCGAGACGTCGCCAAATTGAATTTTGCGGAGCGGAATTTCCGCATCTTTGGTCCGGATGAGACGTTGTCCAATGGTCTCGGAGCTGTTTTTGAAGCAACCAATCGACAGTGGGACGCTGCGACGCAAGTGAACGATCAATGGCTTGCCCCTAGTGGCCAGGTGCTGGATTCGATGCTCAGTGAGCACCAGTGTGAGGGCTGGCTCGAAGGCTACTTGCTCACGGGACGGCATGGACTGTTTAACTGCTATGAGGCGTTCATTCACATCGTTGACTCAATGTTCAACCAGCACGCTAAATGGCTGAAGGTTACTGCTCATCTGCCGTGGCGACGTAAAATCGCTTCGCTGAATTATCTGCTTGCCTCCCATGTCTGGCGACAGGACCACAACGGCTTTACGCACCAGGATCCGGGGTTCATTGACGTTGTTGTGAACAAGAAGGCCGAGGTCGTGCGAGTTTACTTTCCGCCGGATGCCAACTGTTTGTTGTCAGTGATGGAACATTGTTTGCGCAGTCGACATTACGTCAACGTTGTGGACGCGGGCAAGCATCCGTCACCGCAGTGGCTGACGATGGACGCGGCCGCAAAGCCTTGCGCCGCGGGCATCGGCGTCTGGGATTGGGCGAGCAACGATCAGGGCACTGCTCCTGATGTTGTGATGGCGTGCTGCGGCGACGTGCCGACTCTCGAAACACTCGCAGCCATAAGCATCATGCGGGAGCACTTGCCCGAGCTGAAAATCCGCATGGTGAATGTGGTTGATCTCATGCGGCTGCAGCCGCCGAGTGAGCATCCGCACGGCTTGAGCGACGTGGACTTCGACGAACTCTTTACTAAAGACAAGCCGGTCATCTTCGCGTATCACGCCTATCCCTGGCTGATCCATCGTCTGACCTATCGCCGCACAAATCATGACAACATCCACGTCCGCGGCTACAAGGAAGAGGGCACCATCACGACGCCGTTCGACATGACGGTTTTGAATGATCTGGACCGCTTCCATTTGGTTATGGACACCATCGACCGCCTGCCGCAGACCGGCGACAAGGGCGTGTACCTGAAACAGCAACTCAAGGACAAGCTGGTCGAGCACAGGGAGTACATCAATAAGAACGGCCAGGATATGCCGGAGATTCGGAACTGGAAGTGGGAGTCGCCCCATCAAGCAGGTTCAGGCAGGTCTGGAGCAATCTACGGTCGAGTTTCGGGTTCTGAAGCCCCCGAACCTATTCCGGGACTGTTGCCAAGTGATTAAAATCGCAAACCTCAACAGCAACTTACCACACGCACTTCATTTTTTTTATGAATCAGAAATCAGAAGTATGACAGCAAATATTCAGTCGAATAATTTTCGTGTGACACCTGAAGCGACGATCAAGCTCCATGAGTGGCCAACGAAGGTAGAGCCGTTTTATAAGTCGAAAAAACAGTATCATAAGATTCTGGAAGAGCATGTTGATCAGTTACGTTCTCTGCAACGGATTCACTATGCGTCAGACAGCTATTCACTGTTGCTGATTTTCCAGGCAATGGATGCGGCAGGCAAAGACGGCGCGATCCGGCATGTGATGTCCGGAGTCAATCCCCAGGGCTGCCAGGTGTTCAGTTTCAAGCATCCGAGCGCTGAAGAGCTGGATCATGATTTTCTCTGGCGGACGACAGCTTGTCTTCCGGAACGCGGGAGGATCGGCATTTTCAATCGATCCTACTACGAGGAAGTACTTATCGTCCGGGTGCATCCAGAGATTCTCAGCAGTCAAAAATTGCCGGACCAGTTGTCGGACCCGAAGACCATCTGGAGGGACCGCTATCGTTCCATCACGGAGTTCGAATCGCATCTCCATCGGAGCGGTACAAAGGTCGTCAAATTTTTTCTCCACATGTCGAAAGACGAACAGCGCAAGCGATTCCTCGACCGAATTGATGAGCCCGAGAAGAACTGGAAATTCAGCCTTGCCGATATACACGAGCGTCAGTACTGGGATCAGTACATGGAGGCGTATGAAGAATGTCTGAATGCGACCAGCACCGATGATGCGCCGTGGTATGCCGTACCCGCCGATGATAAGCACAATGCCCGCCTGATCGTTTCCCAGATTGTGCTGGATGCGTTTCGCGGTTTGAAAATAGCCTATCCCATGGTTAGTGAAGAGCGTCGCAGCGAATTGAAGTCCATCCGCAGGAAGCTCGAAAAAGAACACGAGGAACCCCGGTGATTGAGCGACACTCCCTTGTTCTGTTGGGCGTGGTTGATACAATGCAGGCGTTGGTTGATTTTGTTCAAACAAACGCAACTTAACAACACATTCGGATGACATGTTAAAGCACGGCCCGTAATTGCGCGGGAAGTGAGTTGCTCAGTAAGCCGACGTGGTGAAGTTCCTTTCGGGGAACTCCGCCACGTCGGTTTTTTTTATGGCTGTCGCGCCACCGGTGCCCTTTACCAATGCCACAACGCGAGATCCATCGCACCGCCCAACCAAACGAAGGAGACAGGCCATGTCGGTTGAACTGCATGAAGAAGCAGGAGGAAAGATTGTGATCCTGAACCTGAGCGGGAAGATCGCGATTGAAGACTACGAGTACTTCACCCCCCAGGTCGAACGGGCAATAAAGGCCCAGGGCAAGGTTCGGATGCTGGTGCGAATGCACGACTTCCATGGCTGGACCTTGGGGGCCGCTTTGAAAGATAGACAATTCGGCGTGCAACACTTATCGGACATCGAGCGGCTGGCCCTCGTCGGTGAAACGCGGTGGGAGGTGGGAATGGCCTTATTCTGCAAACCATTCACCAACGCCAAGGTCCGTTACTTCGACGAGACCAAGGCTGATGAGGCTACAACATGGATTCACGAAGGGATTGCGGAAGCGACTTTACCATAAACATGGGTGATTATAAATAACGCACCAATAATGAGGAGAGAAGACTTATGTCTGAGTTGGATGAACCCACAAGAGATGAACCCACAAGAGACGTAAAGGACGGATTGAACGATGTGTTAGAGAATATTCGACTGACGTTCAAGAAGTCCAAACGAGGAACCGTTTTGATGCTCATCGGAGCATTCGTAGTGCTGTGGACCTTCTGGACAGCATGGTTTACTGTCCAACCGGAAGAGACTGGCATCGTGCAGCGTTTCGGAAAAGTGATGCGCACCGCCAGTCCGGGCCTGCATTTCAAGATCCCGCTGGGTATCGAAACGGCTCGTATGGTGCCCACTGCCCGCGTGCTCAAAGAGGAGTTTGGCTTCAGGACCGTGGCCAGTGTGCCCGGCCAGAAAACGCGATATGAACCGGGTGATGCGTACATGGATGAGTCGTTGATGTTGACCGGTGATCTCAATGTCATCAATGTTCAGTGGATCATCCAATACCGCATCGAAGATCCGATACGCTACCTATTCAAGGTCCGCGATACGCCGAAAACAATCCGCGATACCACTGAGGCGGTCATGCGCCGGGCGGTCGGTAACCGACTTGGCAGCGACGTGTTGACGACCGGACGGGTGGCAGTATCCTCCGAAGCGAAAGAGGAGATCCAGAAGATCCTGACAGCATACGAGATCGGTGTCAGCCTGGTGACCCTGGAGCTTCAGGACGTCACCCCACCGGACGCGGTAAAACCGGCGTTTAATGAGGTCAATGAATCGCGTCAGGACAGAGAACAGACCATCAATATGGCTGAGGAGCAGGAAAATCGAGAGATTCCAAAGGCTCGTGGCGTGGCGACGCAGAGTATCAGCAAAGCCGAGGGATACGCCCTTGAACGCGTGAATCGGGCAAAAGGGGAGGCCGCCCGTTTTGAGTCGATTCTTACCGAGTATCTGGATGCACCGCAGGTCACGCGCCGACGTTTGTATCTGGAGGCCATGACCGGTCTGTTGGCTGGGACGAATGGGCTTTATATTGTCGATGAAGATCAGCAAGCCATGGTTCCCTGGCTCTCGGTAGAGTCGAGCACACAGCCAGCGACCGAAGGGAATATACAACAATGAAACGCTATCTGAAAATTACGTTAATCGTCATCGCAGGGGTGCTCGTGCTCGGACTTTACAGTTCGCTGTACACGTTGGAAGAGGGCTTCCAAGCCGTTGTTGTGCAGTTTGGTAGGCCGGTGGGAGAAACTGTAACCGAGGCGGGCTTGCACATGAAATTGCCCTTTGTGCAACAGGTTCTACGATTCGAAAAACGCCTGCTCTTCTGGGACGGCGACCCAAATCAGATTCCCACCAAGGGGCGCGAATTCATATGGGTAGATACGACAGCGCGTTGGCGGATCTCCGACGCAAAACGATTCCTTGAGAACGTGGCCAGTGAAGAAGGTGCTCAGTCCCGCTTAAATGATATTCTCGATTCCGTGGTGCGCGATCAAGTGTCTAGCAGCGAGCTGGTCGAACTGGTCCGTAGTGCATCGTGGATCGTTCCCGACGATGACGTATTGAAGGACGTTCCGAAGCAGCAGGAAGAAGAACTCAAACGAGAGATCGCCCGCGGCAGGGAGCAGATCACCCGTACGATTCTGGCGGAGGCTCAAAAGATCATTCCTCAGTACGGTATCGAACTGGTGGACGTGCGAATCAAGCGGCTGGACTACGTGGAGAGCGTTCGCGAGAAAGTCTATGAACGTATGATCTCCGAACGCAAACGCATCGCCGCACAGTTTCGATCGGAGGGAGAAGGCCTGAGCGCGGAGATTCTCGGAACGATGGAAAAAGAGCTGAGCTTAATACGTTCCACTGCTTATAGAGAGGTACAAGAGATTCAGGGCAAGGCCGACGCGGATGCAACGCAAATCTACGGTCAGGCGTACAGTCGTGATCCTGAATTCTATGCTTTTCTACGCACCCTTGAGAGCTACAAAGAGAGCGCGAATCCGAATTCCGTAATGCTTCTCACCACAAAAAGCGATTTCTATCGCTATCTGAAAAGCGCGACACCACCAACGTCGATACCACCAACATCGACACCCGAATCATCCGTCCCGATGTTGTCCACAATGGCGCCATAAACTGGAAGGAGAGCAATGCCATCATGATTATCAAGAAGCAGCACAGTTTCTTCTTCGCAGATTCCGAGGACAGCATTATCCGAACCGGCATCCGAGAGCTGAAGCTGGGACATTACGCCGTCGCCATTGAAGTCACCGACCGTCAGGAGGCCGTGGACATCGCGAGTCTGGTAAAACCTCACGGTGGACACGGTTTCATGTACTTCGGGACATGGGTCAATGAGTGGCTTCCGAGCTGACAGATTACCAACTTGAACCGAGTTTAAATTTGCAAAGCATGGACAAAAATATCGATACCGACGCCGCTTGGCCAAAGCGGCGGTGATTGACATCCAAACAGTAGGCCCGTGAATTCCTCGATCGTAACGCCTTTGGGAGGCAGCAAGATGAAAGCTACTCAGAAACTGCGCGATATGGGTCAGAGCATCTGGCTCGACAACATCACTCGCACTCTGCTAAACAGTGGAACTCTGGAACGTTATATTCAGGATTTTGCGGTCACGGGACTGACATCCAACCCGACGATTTTCGACCACGCCATCAGGAACAGCAGCGATTACGACGATGCCATTCGTCAAAAGGTTCAGGCAGGCAAGTCGCGCGAGACTGTCTTCTTTGAGTTGGCGTTGGAGGACCTGAGGCAGGCAGCCGATTTGTTTCGACCGATCCACGACCAAAGCAACGGCGTGGACGGTTGGGTGTCTCTGGAGCTTTCGCCGGAGCTGGCACACTACGCGGCGCGTACGATTAATGCGGCCAAAAAACTTCATGACCAAGCCGATCGGCCCAACCTGTTCATCAAAATCCCCGGGACCAAAGAGGGCCTTTTTGCGATTGAAGAGTCGATTTTTGCAGGTGTGCCAGTCAACGTGACGTTGTTGTTTTCTCGCTCGCAGTACGTTGCTGCCGCCGAAGCGTATCTGCGCGGGATCGAACGGCGCATTGCTGTCGATTTAAATCCTGAAGTCGGCTCAGTGGCGTCAATCTTTATCAGCCGCTGGGACGTGGCCGTCGCGGACAAGGTTCCGGTTGAACTGAAGAACCAACTTGGAATTGCCGTGGCGGGACAGACGTATCAGGCGTACCGCAGTTTAATTGCTTCGCCGCGATGGCAGACCATTTTCAATGCCGGAGCCCGCAGTCAGCGATTGCTCTGGGCCAGCACCGGGACCAAGGACCCCGACGCCGCCGACACTCTCTATGTGTCGGCGCTGGCCTCCCCGAGCACCATCAACACGATGCCCGAAGCCACATTGAACGCATTCGCTGATCATGGAGAACTCGGCGAGTCGTTGCCCATATACGAGCGTGGCTGCGACCAGGTCCTGACAGAATTCTCCAGAGTCGGAATTGACACCGACGCCCTCGCGGCACGGCTCCAGGACGAAGGGGCCACAGCGTTCGTTAAATCCTGGTCCGGTCTCATGAATTGTATCGCATCACGCTCTCAGGAACTCAAACACGTCGGTTGAATCTGGAAAGGGACAAACTTGCGAACCAAAGAGTACTGATCTGAAAAGTTTCATGCAGGACAAACTCATCACCTAAAAATAGTTTATCCGTCAACGCGGCCAGCATATGGCGGAAATTCGCAACTGGAAAAGAAGTGAGCAATGAATCAAACCCCACAAACGAATCGTCGTATCGTGTTAAACTCGCGTCCTCAGGGTTCTCCTGTTTCAGAAAACTTTCGGTTGGAAACAGCCGAGATTCCCAAAACGAAGGCAGGCGAAGTTTTACTACGAACGGCCTATATGTCTCTGGACCCTTACATGCGCGGCCGGATGAGCGACAAGCCGTCGTATGCACCTGCGGTGGCTATCGGAGACGTAATGGTGGGCGGCACCGTTTGTCGCGTAGTTGAATCGCAGCGGCCGGACTATGCCGAGGGCGAATGGGTGCTCGCCAACAGCGGATGGCAGGATTATCACGTGTCCAATGGAGCTGACTTGATGCGATTAGGTAGACATCTTGAACGTCCTTCGTTAGCGTTGGGAGTGCTCGGGATGCCCGGGTTCACCGCCTACATGGGGCTGCTGGATATCGGCCAGCCAAAAGCGGGTGAGACCGTTGTCATGGCGGCGGCGACAGGCGCGGTCGGTTCGGTCGTGGGGCAAATCGCCAAGTTGATGGGTTGCCGCGTGGTTGGCATCGCTGGTGGTCCGGACAAATGTCGCACTGGAGTTGAAACGTTTGGCTTCGATGCATGTATCGACCATCACGCAGCGGATTTTTCAGAGCAACTTTCCCGTGCCTGCTCAAAAGGGATCGACGTTTACTTCGAAAGCGTCGGCGGCAAAGTGTTTGACGCCGTACTGCCACTACTCAATACGAAAGCGCGGGTGCCCGTTTGCGGAATGATTGCTCATTACAACGATACGAAATTGCCAGGCGGACCCGATCGGTTGCCGCTATTGATGCAAACACTCTTGATTAAGCGAATCAAGGCACAAGGCTTCATTATCTTTGACGACTATGGCCCACGCTATGAAGAGTTCGCCATTGCCATGGGCTCGTGGGTCAGGGAAGGCAAAGTCAAGTCTCTGGAAGACACCGTTGACGGACTGGAAAACGCCCCCAAGGCATTCATTGGTCTGCTCACTGGAAAAAACTTCGGCAAGCTTGTCATTCGTGTGGCTAAGGATGACTTGGAATGAAGGCACCAACCCCAACGACCGTATGAACCATAACGACCGAATGAAAGCCAAAGACCGTTTGTATTTGACACTCAACAACTTTCACGAAGGTAGCACTCCGTGCTGCAACACACATTCCTTTCAGTTTGAAACACGAGGCATAAAATGACACAATTTAATTTGCTCACTTCTCAATCATTGGCCGAATTGGCATCGGTCCAACAGTCGCCTTGTCTGTCGCTTTACCAGCCGACTCATCGTAGTCGGCCGGACAACCAGCAGGATGAGATTCGATACCGCAATCTTGTGAAGAAGTTGGAGGCATCGTTGCGGCAGACGTATTCGGCGGCCGAAACCGAGCTCTTCTTAAAACCGTTTACCGACCTCTCTCATGATGATTCGTTCTGGAATCAGACTTGGGACGGGTTAGCCGTGCTGAGTGGGCCGGGGCTGTTTCGAGTATTCCGACTTCAGAGGCCAGTCGCCGAATTGGTCGTCGTTGCAGACAGCTTTCACATCAAGCCGCTGAGACGCTTTCTGCAATCGGTCGCTCATTACCAGATTCTCGGCTTGAGCCTTCAAAAGATTCAGATGTTCGAAGGAAGCCGCGAAACGCTCAACGAAATCGAACTGGCTTCGGGTGTCCCACAGACGATCGAAGAGGCACTGGGCGATGAACTGACCGAACCTTTTTTGGCTGTCACTTCCCACGGTGGTGTCGGTCAGGCAAGCACGTCCATGCACCACGGCCATGGAGGGAAAAAAGATGAAGTCGACGAGGATGCGGAAAAGTTCTTTCGTGCCGTAGATCGGGCGGTGCTTGAACATCATTCCCGACCATCGGGACTGCCGCTGATTCTGGCGGCGTTGCCGGAACATCATGATCTTTTCCACCAAATCAGCCATAACCCATTTCTGATGGCGAAAGGGCTGATGATTAATCCCGACGTCCTGCCGATCGATGAACTTCGCGAACGCGCCTGGAAAGTCGTCGAGCCGCAGTATCAGGCGCGGCTGACTAAGCTGACCGAGGAATTTTCAGAAGCCCGATCCAAGGGCCATGGCAGTGACGACCTGTCGCTGGTTGCTCAGGCGGCTGTCGAAGGGCGAGTCGCAACGTTGCTGATCGAGTCCGACCGTCAGATTGCTGGCCAGCTCAACTGCGAGACCGGTCAGGTCGAAGTTGCTGATCTCAGCAACCCGCAAGTCGATGACATGCTCGACGATCTTGGCGAACTAATCGAAAAGATGGGCGGCAAGGTTCTGGTTATGCCGGCCGATCAGATGCCGAGTCAGACGGGACTGGCAGCAACCTATCGATATTGAATCAACCCCGCTCAAATTGAATCACCTACACTCACAAAGGAAAACAGCACGCAGATCCAATGGCCAAGAAAACCCTGATCGAACTTCGCGTGATACTGCCGGACATTCCGGACGAGCAGGATGCGTGTGTGGTTCGACTGGAAGCGAGGCTCGGCCGCGAGCGAGGCATCACGCGCGGTCATGTGGTCTACCGCCAAATGGTGCTGATGGATCATTTTGAGCGTGTACATCGATAAGCTTTGGCTTCAACTGTTTCACGCGATGACTGCTGATGCATCTCTCTGGGGTACCTCTTGCAGAGATTTTCGCCCAGATTTGACGCTGCGGCACGACGCGAGTTCGGTGTCGCTTTGCTGCGTCGGTTTGGGCGACCGGCGCGCGCTGGGGACAGGTGCTTCGCTGCCTCGGTCGATGTGACCAAAGCAGACTGGAGGCAGTGAGAATCCGCTCTGATCGGTGTCACCGGAGCAGGTTCCTGCTTAATCAGATTGTCATATGGCATGGTGCAGCCGCATCAGAGTCGTACCCATCGAACGCTCAACGTCCGGTTCGATCGTTTCGCTTCCTGAGAACCTGCCTTTTGCCACTGTCCCACCATGAATTGCTGCCGTTTGTTCGGCAAACATGCAACTTGCGAAGTGGCACACAAGATGCTTAGCTTTAAAGCAGCGACTCCAGTGGCTGCAAATTCCGCTTCATTAATACGTGAGCGATTCTTGTGCTGCAGGAAGTGTTTTCTGGCAAGAGCAGTTTTGCTTAAATCAGGCCAGGAAATCCAAAAGGAGCAAGTACGATGAACTGCGATCAAATCAAAGCTGGAACCAGTTCACTGGCAAGGTGAAGGAAAAATGGGGGAAGTTGACAGCTGACGACTTGACCACAATTGCTGGTCAGCGTGACCAGATGATCGGGATTCCGCAGGAGCGCTATGGCTGCGCGAGGGAACGCGCGGAGCAGGAATGATCGAATTTCACTGACAGCAACTATCGACATTAGCGATCCCGTCATCACGTCACCGCCGAGTATGTAATCGAGTTGCATTCACCGAAGACAAATTTAAGGTTACGAGCCCAGCGATCAGAGACCGATCCGGTCGCCGAGCTCAATTCAAGCGGGATATCCGTCAACAGAATCGGCATGCGAAAAGGATTGTCAAACAGGGTTGTGTAACAGCAATTCACTCCAAACGGAGAACAGAAGTTTGAGCGTTCAGTATTGACGGCAAACTTATAAAGTCAATTGCTTCATAACCTCGCCAAAACATTTCGTGAGTCGGTTCTGTTCGCGGATTCTTGACATATTGGCCAATAGACTTCTTTCACTGATTAAACCGCAGCATTTAAAGGGCAAGCCAATGCTCTTATGGATTGAACACTATGAAACTCACACGTACCTTGCACCAATGTCTTGTGGCCACACTTGTGGCACTTGGCACTTTCAGTGACATAAAAAATGCAAATGCAGCACCGCGAACTCAAGCGGATGTTGAAGAAGGGGTCCAGGTGCTGACCCGCGGGCCAGTGCATGAAGCCTTCGCGGAAACGATCAGCTTTGATCCGGAGCCCGGCATCATCGTGCCGAATCAGCCACCGGAAGCCATTGAAGAAGTTGCTCCAGAACAGCGTCCGGAAGGAGACAACGTCGCGTGGATTCCGGGTTATCTGGCCTGGGACGATGAACGCGAAGATTTTCTTTGGGTCAGCGGCATCTGGCGCGACCTGCCGCCGGGTCGCCAGTGGATGCCGGGTTATTGGACGGAAGTGGAATCAGGTTATCAATGAATATCAGGATACTGGGCCGATGCCACACAGTCTGAGATTCAATACCTGCCCGAGCCACCTGCGACCGTCGAAGCTGGGCCAAATATTGCAGCACCTTCACAGGACCATAACTGGCTTCCCGGCTGCTGGATCTGGCAGCAGAATCGCTATGCCTGGCGTCCCGGGTATTGGGCACCGATGCAGGCAGACTGGGACTGGATTCCTGCTCACTACGTCTGCTCACCGCGGGGCTACGTCTTCGTCGATGGCTATTATGACCACTCAGTCTCCCGACGCGGAGTTTTGTTCGCACCCGTGTATCTCGATGCAGGTGTTTACTCACGACAAGGTTATTCCTATTCACCGTCGACAGTGATTAACCTGCAATTGTTCACGGCCCATCTGTTCTCGCGGCCTCAGTACCATCATTATTACTTTGGCGACTACTACGCTAACAACTACAGCACGGGAGGGTACTACCCATGGTTTTCATATGGTTCAAGCGGCTATGGCTATAGTCCGTTTTATGCTCGGCAACGATGGGATAATCGCCAGGACCGTAATTGGCATGACCGCATCGAACGTGATTTTGCAGATCGCCGCGACCACGAGGACCGGAGACCACCTCGCACGCTGGCCGCTCTGCTTGAGCGAAACCAGAACGCCACGCGGACCGGTGACAAATCTCTTGGTGTCGCAATGTCGCTCGATCAGCTGACAAACAATCCGGAGAGTCCGCAGCAGTTCCAAGCCCTAGATAAGGATGAACGCGAGGCGCTGACTCAACGTCGGCAGGAGATGCAGAAGTTTCGCAACGAGCGTCAGAAGCGCGAAGCGAAAACGACGGCGACACGTCCCAACAATCCGAACGAACAGAGCGAGCCATCAGAGCCGGTTAATGTCAAACTTCCGAAGTCTCCTGTTGTCTCGACAACTGTCGAGACGCCTGTAAAAGGGGTGTCCTCACCAAAAAGTCCGGACATTCCGAAAGTGGATCCGAACGTAGAGGCCAAACCACGAGTTCCTCGTGATTCCAAGCCGAATGGTGAGAACGCAAAAGGCTCGCAGAAGCGTGTCGGTACCGACACAAACCCCCCGGCAATGAAAAAAACTCCCGGAGCCGAACCCAAGTCTGGCAAGAAGGGCACTTCGAAATCCAAAGGCGATAAATCTGATCCGATGCCTGACGTTCCGAAGGTTGATCCAAAGCCTGGCGATCCTAATATGCCAAAATCAGATCGTCCCAAGGGCGAACCAAAGCCCAAGCGTGGTAAGGGTGACCCGAAACCCGACGTCCCGAAACCCGACGTCCCGAAAGCTGATCCCAAGCCCGTCGTCCCGAAGGCCGATCCAAAACCTGATAGCCCGAAGCTAAATCCTCAGCCAGGCAAAAAGGGACCCTCAAAATCAGATCCGCCGAAAGCAGAACCGAAGCCACGACGCGGAAATGCGGATCCGAAACCCGCCGTACCCAAGGTCGAACCAAAACCTCAGGTTCCCAAGGTCGAACCAAAACCTGAATCGCCGAAAGTCGATCCTCCAAAGCCGTCAAAACCGTAACCCAAACCTCCGAAGTCACGCACTTCGGAAACTCAGTGATCACAAACTACTGATCAGAATCGCTCACAGCCCCAGGGCGGACCTGGACCCTGGACCATTTCGCAACCGACGAAGGATGAAAAACAATGACACTCTTAACCACTTCTCCACGAGATATCGATCATCTGGAAAACCTGATCAGGGGCATCAGGATCGCAATGATGACAACCGTTTGTAAGGACGGCACTCTTTGTAGTCGGCCGATGGCCACGCAGGAGCCGCACTTCGATGGAGGTCTGTGGTTCTACACGAAGGCCGATTCCGACAAGGTGGGTGAGGTCGAGGAGGAAGGCCAAGTCAACCTGACCTACGAAAACTCGTTGGAATCCATCTATGTGTCACTCTCGGGTCGAGCGACTTTGGTACAGGACCGGCAACTGATCGAAGGACTTTGGCATGAAGATCTTCGAGTGTGGTTTCCGGAAGGCGTTAACGATCCGCTGCTGGCGCTAATGCGAGTCGATGTTGACAAGTGGGCGTACTGGGATGCTCAGTCGAGTGCGATGTCGGAGCATACGGGGACACTGAAAGACGCGCCCGCAGAAGTGATCCCTGCCGATCTCGGCGATCATCGACGAGTCGACGTAAGCGGAATCTGGATCTCGCAGAATGTCGGAACCACGAAGACCAGGAATGAGGTCCCTCACAAAAGCACATCAGCCGAAACGCATTATTAGTAGCACGTTGATTTAGTAAGCCGAAGAACGCCAGCTGAGGGTGCTTTCGCCATGCGTTTCACCCGTTCACCCGCGAATATCGTCGTACGGCTCATGCATGATTTTACCCGCTGTTCGACTTCAAGCGGAATCCAGGAGTTCGTTATGGAATACACCAACAGTCACTGCAAGAAGTACGCAGGAACTTTCCTCCTGACAATTCTGTCGCTGTGCGTCGTCGGCGCACAAGACACTGTTCGGAAGTCACCAGCCTTTCGGAAGCCCGCTCCACCGAAGGCTCCGGCAAAAATTGAGTCCGTCGCGGTTCCGGAAGATTTCGCTTCTGTGATGAACCGAATGGTTGAAGCTAAGCCGGCCATTCAGCAGCGGCAGTTCGAACTGTTGCAACTCCGCTACGACCTGAGCGATCAACCGGCAACGGAATCTGTGATGGCCCGAAAAAAGCCGGGGCAGGATGGCGTTCGTGTTCGCCTAACTGACGGGCAGTCGTGGGAAGGTCTGGCCGAGATGAAGCCGACTGAGATTCGCGAAAGCGGTCTGTTCCCCGTTGGATTTCTTCCTCTGCCGCACCCCAATCATCCAGAAGGCGGCATGCTGTTCCCGAAGTTTCACATTGATGAAATCAAGAAGCAGGAGGCTCGTGATCTCACCCGATTTGACCTCGACTACGATTTGCCGGATCACTTTCTTCCCGAATTTCCGCCCGCGATTTACCTGACCACGCGAGCAGATCTCGGCGACGTGTCGCAGGGCAAGCTCGTGACAATGGACAACTTCCATGAACTCTTTAAAGACGCACTGAATCCAAAACAGCTGGAGGGATTGCGATTGCTTGTCGCGCCGTTTATGCAACAACAGTTCAACCAGACCGATGACCGTCGCTCGGTTCGCCCGAGTCGCGGAGTGGCCTGCTTCGACTGTCACGCGAATGGACACACGAACGCCTCAACGCATTTGGCTGGCGACGTTCGCCCTCAGGAGTTTCGGCATCGACTGGATACTCCGTCCCTGCGTGGCGTGAACATTCAGCGACTGTTCGGATCTCAGCGAGCATTGAAAAGCGTCGAAGACTTTACCGAGTTCGAGCAGCGAGCGGCCTATTTCGACGGCGATCCTGTTCTCGCTACCAAAAAGGGCGTCAACATTCTGGAACGCGGCAGTCAGGTTCACTTCATGGCCGAGTTTCAGGCGCTGCTGGACTTTCCACCGGCTCCAAAGCTGACAGTGCTTGGTCGATTGAATCCAAAATTGGCCAGCGAAGCGGAGTTGCGCGGCGAGACACTGTTCTTTGGCAAAGCAAAGTGCGCCACCTGCCATACGGCTCGTACTACACGGACAACCTGATGCATAATCTGCAGGTCGAACGATTCTTCAAGCCACAGATGATCAACGGGCGGATGGCGTCGGCGGATGGGCCGATCAAGACATTCCCGCTGCGAGGCATCAAAGATTCACCGCCGTATCTTCACGACGGTCGACTGCTCACGCTGGACGACACTGTCGAGTTCTTCAATCTGATTCTGGAACTCAAGCTGACTGCGGACGAGAAGGCAGACCTTACGCAGTTTCTCCGAGCGCTCTGATTCCATAGTTCTGAATGGGTAGTTCCACTGCACGCTGTCAATGAGATCATGCGATGAAAGACGATGGTCGCGATTACGTTCATGCCCATCCGCTGAGTGAAGCTCGGACAGCTCCGGATGGAGTCGTCGAATTCGCCACCCATTTTCCGAAACCCGGTATCTACAAAGCGTGGGGGCAGTTTCAACGAGGCGGATCGGTCTTCACTGTACCGTTTGTGGTTGAGCACAAGGGCGGAAAGTCGAATTAAGAAGCCATCGTTATGTCACAAATTTCTGAAACCCCTCAAACAGTGGACGCTGACAATCGTCTGGGCACGGTGATGATATGAGCGAATTGCAAATCTTTTCAGGCTCAGCCGTCGCGAACCTCGATACTGACGCAGATATGCCGGCGCTGTTGGAAGGTCACCGATCGCTGTCCGTACGCAGTTTCGGGTTGACCGACATCGGTAAGGTGCGTTCCACAAATCAGGATCAGTTTCTGGTCGCCGTTCTTCTCAAGGCGTTACAGGTCGAGCACACGAGTTTACCTCAGCGGAGAATTCAACAGAGTTCTGATCGGAGTCACCTGTTCGTTGTTGCCGACGGCATGGGAGGTCATGCGGGCGGAGAGCAAGCCAGCTCCATGGCGATCAACTCGGTGGAGACATTCATCCTGGAGACCTTCAAGTGGTTCGCGGAATTCAAAGAGCCGGAACAGGACAGGGTATTGACGGACTTTCAGACAGCCCTCGCCGAAGCGAACGCCCGCGTGTTGGCCGAAGCAAAGGACTGGCCGGAACTTCGCGGGATGGGGACGACATTGACACTGGCCTACAGTCTGAATGACGTGCTGTTCATCGCCCATGTCGGAGACACGCGCTGCTACCTGTGCCGTCAGGGAACTCTCTATCGATTGACCCGGGATCACACTTTGGTGGAAGAAATGATCCGCAACGGAACTTTAGCAATCGAAGATGCTGCCAAACACCACCTGCGTCATGTGATTACGAACGCCGTCGGTGGTACTTCAGCCAACCTCAAAGTCGAAGTCCATAAGTTGAAGCTGGAACCCTGTGACAGAGTGTTGCTCTGTTCGGACGGACTGACGGGAATGCTCACGGACGACGAAATCAATCAGATTCTTCACGCTCAGGAAGAACCGGATGAGGCTTGCCGGCAGCTTGTCGCTCGTGCAAACGAAGTGGGTGGTCGAGACAACATTACCGTCGTGGTGGCTGATTTCCGCATTGCGACCGCGCTAGCGCAGCTCGCTGAGGAAGACCGGTGTGGACTCGGCACCGAAAGCCCGACAGCAGTGTGCCTCGGATGAAGAATACAACGCTGTCGCGACCGAGGAGGAACCGGCCGAGTACAACATCCTGCGCGACTGTCTCCACGATCTGGCCGACGACCGCGGTTTGAGCCTGCAAGGGAAGCCTTTCCGCGATTTTAAATCGCGTTCTGGACGGGGCAATCGGATCGGCCGTGCAGACCTATGCGACTCAACGAGCGCTCGATGTGCAGCACCGCCGCGAAGAGTATCTGGCCTTTGTGGCCCACGATCTCCGAACTCCCCTGAATGCGATTTCCCTGGCTGCGACAGTTCTGGAACGGACACTTCCGGCGCGAGACCTCAGCGCCGGAACAATCCAAATGTTGAAAGCCCTGCGTCGCAACGTGCAGCAACTCGAAGGGTTGGTTAACAAGAAGCTCGAAGAAAACGCGAATCTCCAAACCGAAGTCGGCCTCAAAATGCAACGGCGGTCGTTTGACTGGTGGCCGCTTGTCGAGTCGCTCATTCACGATCTCCATCCCGTGTCAGGGACCGCCAGCACGCAGTTGATCAACTAAGGTGCCCGACGACCTGGTCGTCTATGCCGACGACGATTTGCTGAGGCGGGTCTTTCAGAACGTGATTGCCAACGCGATAAAATACATCCGGCGCGGCGAGGTGATTATTGGGGCACGGGAACCTGGCGAGGAAGGCACGGTGGAGTGCTGGGTCAGCGACAATGGTGCGGGAATCTCGGAAGAACTTCTCGATAAAGTCTTCGACAAGGGAGAAACCGATCCGGGGCACGAGGGTGGAATGGGCCTGGGTCTCACCATCGTCAAGACGTTTATTGAGGCTCACGGCGGGATGGTGACCGTGGAAAGCAAGACAGGAATTGGCTCGACGTTTCGGTTTTCACTTCCCGCCAGGACGAATTTCGGGGGTTGAGGACCGTTCGTGAACATAGGTGTCCGGTGCCCATAAGAATCTCGAAAAACTCCAGGGCCGATGGTCGGTACTTCCATGCGAATGCGAACGGAGAGCCTCTCATGAATCCTGAGAAGCCGAAAACTGTTGTCGAGAAATCTGCCAGAAGTCTGGTCGTGGACGACACGCACGCCGTTGCCGTAATGCTGCATGTTTCCCAGGTAACACGCGAAGCAGGAACCTGAATCGTGAATGCCGAATTGGAACAAATCACACCCGTCTGGATGCAGAAATGAGAGATTTACGTCCACGCCGCGCTGACAGCGGCCAACAAATGTTTTTCCCTGCTGGTCACTTGATCACGATGTTCGGCATAGGAGTCGAATCCACGGCGGAAGCAGTGCGTAGAGCGGTAGGGTTGATTGAATCCGAAGCAGATGATGCTGCAGTGTAATGTCGGCACAGATATTGCATTAATGGAGCAGTTGTCGGTCAGGTGATGTGACGCAGGACGGTTCTGTTTCACAGGAGAGACTACACTGCCACAAGTGTCAGTTAAGGGTCGAAAAAGGAGTTAAACATGAAGGTATTCAGACACGGAATTGCACTCGCGCTGATGGGGCTCGCTTGCACCACGGCAATCGCACAGGACACAAGAATCAGAGGCAAGGAAACACCTGCACAAAAGCGGGCAGACAGGGCCGAAGCGCGAGCGGATCGGCATACCACTGACGCAGATGCGGAGTTGAAACAGGAAGTGCTGGAGAGAATCGGCCCGCTGATCGCAGGGCGCATCATTGCCGCACGTGAGGAGTCGAAACAGGACGACAAAGCGATCGCCGAATACTTCGCTGGCAAACTGATGTTAATGGATCAGAGCACAATCCAATTGGCGCAGCTTGCAGAAGAACGGTCGACGAATGAGAAGGTAAAGCAGTTCGCAAGAATGCTCGCTGAAGAACACACGAAGTGCAGCGAAATGCTGCGGGAATCTGCTCCAGGAGTCGTGGGTGTCACGGAACTCCAGAGTGCAGAAATCACTCAAGTAGCAGGCTTCCGCGGCCCGACTGACGCTGACGAAAAGACAGATGCCGTCGTTCGTCCAGCTAAGGGGGAAAGGAATCCTGCTCGGAAGCCAGATGATGCTGAGCAACTCACTGGAAACGATCCCGCAGACAAAGACCACGCCGATGACAGCAAACATCATCGTGCGGCACATACAATGACACCGTTGCATCGAATTCTCAGCATCGATCGTCAGGCGACGGAAAACTATGTCCAGTCCACAACGGAAATGCTTAACAAGTATCAGGGACAGGAATTCGATATGGGGTTTCTCGGCTTCACGATTGGATCGCATACATGGGCTCTGGCCGAGCTGAAGGCGATGGATTCTGTCGGCGACGAAAAGTTCCGGAAGCTCATCAGTGATGCGACGACAAAGGTCGAGCAACACATGATGAAGGCTGAGGAACTCTCAAAGGAACTTGGAGCCGACTCCGCTCAAAATCGCAACACAACTCGCCCAACGACATCGAACGAAAATGCTCCTGCGCCAGAAAAATGACGGAGCGTTGGCGGACATGAGTTTCCTGGGGCGGCGTTCCACTGCATTGACAGACGCACGTGCCCCAGGAAATTTGTATTGCGAGAACCTTAATCTCATTTTGAATCGGGATCCTGAAGAAGCACGTCAGCTGTGACAAGGCAACCGGGATGCTACCGTGGGAGTCTTGGGTCTGATAGCAGGCTCAGACGTCGCCCGTTTGAGCGAGGCAAGGGTTGGAACTTGTTTTTGATGAATGTGGAGACGAGCCTGTGAAACGTAAAAGACACACAACTCTTTTGATGTCGCCATTTACGGAGCCGGCCACACAATCAGCGGTTGCGAAGGCAGAACGATGAAACGATTCTGGCAAATCATCACGATCACTTTAATGGCATTGTGGCTTGGCATGTCGTTCGCGCACGTGCTGGAGCTTCCCGCAAGGTTGCGATACAACGGACAAGACTACGCTCGGATTCAGACATCGTTATATGGCGCCTCGGGACCACCCGGAGCCGGTGGCTTCATCGCTGAACGTCACTCAACTTACCGAAAGACAAAATCATGAATACAAAACTCGAACAAACCACGTCTGTCTGGATGCGGTCGGGAGAGATTACTGTTGATACAGCACTGACCGCAGACACAACGACCGATGTTTGCATCATCGGTGCGGGGATTGCGGGATTGACCACCGCTTACCTTCTTTTAAAAGATGGTAAGTCAGTTGTCATTCTTGACGACGGACCAGTCGGAGGCGGACAAACAGAGCGGACGACAGCTCATCTTTCGAACGCCATCGACGATCGATACACCGAGATCGAAAGCTGGCATGGTCAGAAGGGAGCGAGATTGGCGGCGGAAAGCCACTCAGCGGCGATCGATGCAATCGAAGCGATCGTCGCCCGCGAAGGGATCGATTGCGACTTCGAACGGCTGGACGGATTCCTGTTTTCCCCGGCAGAGACCGGGCCAGAATTGCTGGAGAATGAACTCCACGCTGCTCGACGAGCCGGTGTTGCGGATGTGGAACTTGTTCAGGCATCGCCGATCTCTTCATTTGATACCGGAGTGTGTCTTCGTTTTCCTCGCCAGGGGCAATTTCATCCCCGGAAGTACCTGGCTGGACTGACAAAAGCCATTCGGAGGATGGGAGGAAAGATTTATACCGAGACACGTGCCGAGAAAATTGAATGCGGTCCGCCGGCTTGCATCACGACGCATGGAGAGTTTACGATCACAGCAGAGGATGTCGTCGTTGCCACGAACACTCCGTTCAACGATTTTGTCACCATGCACACCAAGCAGGCACCGTACATGAGCTACGTGCTGGGCTTTCGAATTCCTCGCGGCACAGTCCCCCGAGCGCTGTTCTGGGATACCGAAGATCCGTATCACTATGTTCGGCTGCAGTATCTTCCGGCCGATACTGCAGCAGGTGAACCGAGTGGCGAGTCGCTGTCCGAAGAGTTGCTCATTGTGGGCGGCGAGGATCACAAAACTGGTCAGGCGAACGACGCAGAGGAACGCTATGCACGGCTGGAAGCATGGACCCGTGAACGCTTCCCCATGGCACGTACACGGTGTTGTCAATGGTCCGGGCAGGTTCTGGAAACAATGGACGGCTTGGCCTATATCGGTCGGAATCCGCTCGACGGACCAAACATCTTCATCGCAACGGGCGATTCCGGACAGGGGATGACGCACGGGACAATCGCTGGGATATTGCTGACGGACCTGATCATGGAACGGGAAAATCCGTGGGCGTCGCTTTACGATCCCGCTCGAAAAACGCTGGGAGGCGCCGAGCGTTTCGTGAAGGAGAACGTCAATGTCGCCCTTCAATACGGTGCCTGGGTGACTGGTGGAGACGTCAGCAGCACAGAGGACATCGTAGCAGGAACAGGTGCTGTGGTGCGCCGAGGTCTCACGAAAGTCGCCGCCTACCGGGACGAGACCGGAACGTTGCATGAGTGCTCCGCTGTCTGCCCACATTTGGGTTGTATCGTGGAATGGAACAGCAATGAAAGCACGTGGGATTGTCCCTGCCATGGCTCACGATTCGATAAACAAGGGGCACTTCTGTGCGGCCCGGCGAATTGCGACCTTGCTGCAGTGAATCCTGTCGTATTGCCGATGGAGCCACCGCTATTGGCTGGACTTTGATTCTGTGAGACGTGTGTTGATTGAGCCACAAACCTGAGGCGCAAGTCGCCACACGCTTTCAAAGACAATGCAAACAGTCCAGACCTTTAGATCGATGGCGCGATGATGGTCGGCCATGAATGACTGCAGCTCCTGCACAAGTGAATCTCTTATGACAAAAACTCGCATCATTCCTTCCTGGCAGAATGCGATCATCATTCTTTCGGGAACGGTAGTCGGCCTCATTATTGTGATTGGACTGCAATGGGGACGGCCGGTGCTGGTTCCGATCGCCATCGCGATCCTGCTCACGTTTCTGCTGAACCCTGTCGTCATGAAACTTCAACAGCGGGGCCTGGGAAGGATGCCAGCCGTCATACTCAGTGTCTCTGCCTCTGGTCTGGCGATGCTCTTGATTGGCGGTCTGGTTGTAAGGCAAGTCACGATTCTTGTTGCTGAGATGCCTCGGAATACAGCGAACATCAAGGCCAAGGTTCAGACTTTGCGGCAGTTTGGTTCCAGCCGGATGGCGGCTCAGTATGAAAAGATGGCGGAGGAAATCAGTGAAGCGACGACGTTGCCCGCTGCAGAAGATAACACTCCCCAGGGTGAAACAGCTGACAAGAGTCTTCTGGACAAAGCGGTTGAGACAGGCCCTGTCATCGTACAAACGGAGTCAACGCCCTGGCTGGGGCTGACAGGTTATCTTAGCTCGGCATTTGAAGTTCTGGCAACACTTGCATTCTCGTTGATTCTGCTGGTTGTGTTTCTCATCGCACGCGATGACCTTCGAGATCGAGTCGTAGTCCTTGCGGGACGAGCCAGAATTGCAATGACAAGCAAAGCGCTGGAAGACGTGACGGAGCGCATCAGCCGCTATCTGCTGATGGTGGCCATGCTGAATGGTGGTTTCGCTGTGATGCTGGGGCTGGGGTTGTTTGCATTGCAGGTGCCGTATGCCTTTCTGTGGGGATTTCTGGCTGGATCCCTGCGATTCATTCCGTATATCGGTCCGTGGATTGGAGCAATCGGCCCGATTGGAATTGCACTGGCAACCTCAGCAGGGTGGTCTCAGCCAATGGCTGTGTTCGGCCTGGTGCTCGTTCTGGAACTTGTCAGTAATAACATCCTGGAACCACTGGTCTTTGGACGCAGTACCGGCGTTTCTTCCACAGCTCTTATAATTTCGGCGGCGTTTTGGGGTTATCTTTGGGGACCGATCGGGCTGGTCATGTCGGCTCCAATTGCTGTTTGCCTGATGGTGATCGGCAAGCATATCCCGCAACTGGCGTTCTTGAATCTGCTGCTGGGCAGCGAACCGGCGCTGCGATCTAATATGGGGATTTACCAGCGACTCATGCTGGGTGATGAGCAGGAAGCCACCAGACTCATTCTGCTGCGACTGAAAGATGCACCGGCTGACCAGGTCTTCGATGAATTGCTGATTCCAGCTTTGAGTTACGCCAAGCGTGACTTCCTGCGTAATCAGTTGTCAGAGGAAGATCACAAAGTAGTACTCGAAGGCGTTCAGACCACACTCGGCCACACAGAAAAGTTCCTGCAGACCATTGCTCAACGCAAAGTTGATGAACTCACACTGACGATGGCAAAAGTTGATGCCCCGGTACTTGCTGAGGTCACGTGTGTGAAGATGCTTATTTGCCCGGGCGCTGACGCCGCAGATTCTATAGCGTTGACAATGCTGCAACAGTCACTCGGATCCGTTGAGTGGGAAATCGAGCAGACGGCTGTGGAAACACTGACATCAGAACTGGTCGCTCGCATCGCGCAGGATCCGCCGCCCATTCTGTGCATTGCAGCGCTCCCGCCACGCGGTCTCTCTCACGCACGCTACCTGTGTAAACGACTGCGCGACAGCTCGCCTGAGTTGCAGATCGTCGTGGGACGTTGGGGCCAGAAACGCAATTGTAAACTGGAGCGAGAACAACTAGACGAGGCAGGGGCGACATTTGTCACGACATCATTGGCGGAAACGATTCAGCTGCTGAATTCTCGCCTGCCATTATTGAACCGCGAACCTGTGCCTTCGACGGTCCCCACACCGTCCCAACCACTTCCATCGCTTGTTTCTGCAGGTCACTAAATCCATGCGGCGAATCCTGCGCTCAACTTTCCTTGTCATCAAAAAGACTGTCGGCGAATGGCTCGACCGGGACATTCCCAGACTCGGCGCGGCTCTTTCCTTTTATGCTCTGTTCTCCATCCCGCCGTTGTTTGTTATTGTGCTCGCAATATCAGGGTTTTGGTTCGGTGACGAGGCTGCCCGGCGAGAATTGTTCGGACAGGTTTCCGGTGCCGTCGGTCATCAGGGAAGCGACGCCATTCAGTCACTCGTCAGCGTGGCTCACACCGAGAACCGCAGCCCATGGGCGGCAATGATGGCCGTGTCGATTCTGCTGATCACAGCAACCGGGACTTTCGTGGAACTTCAAAGTTCGCTGAATACGATTTGGGGAGTCCGCAGAAAACCGGGTCGTGGACTTCGAAACGTGGTGAAAGATCGTCTGCTTTCATTCTCGCTGATTGTGGGTATTGGTTTGCTGCTTCTGGCAGCACTGATTCTCAGTGAAGGCCTGTCAGCGGTCGATGCGATGACACAGGGAATCGTGCCGACTCAGGAAACTCTCTGGCGAGTGATTCGGTTTGTTGTCTCGTACTGTGTGCTGACATTTCTGATCGCGATGATCTTCAAAATACTACCCGACGTGCGGGTGGCGTGGCGCGACGTTCTGACCGGTGCCATCATTACGGCGTTGTTGTTTAACCTCGGCAAATACCTGTTTGGTCAGTATCTGATCAGAATCAACCTGACTTCTACGTACGGAGCCGCAAGTTCCCTTGTGATCGCTCTGCTCTGGATTTACTACTCCGCCCAGGTACTGCTTTTTGGCGCGAAATTCACACAGGTTTACTCTGACATGAACAACGCCCACGTCGAACCTATACGTGGTGCCGAGGCTGTCACTGTCGAGAAGGTTGTTTCTGAACATCGTCCGCCTGCATGAATAATTGCGGGCGACTGTCCCAATCGCTGCTCTGCGCCCAGCGATGGCCAATCGTACAGTCGATTTTCCTTAATCGAATACACCGCCATATTCTCGTGCCGATTCGCTCGGGCGGGTTATCGATCAGGATGGCCGTTGGGAAGCCAAAACACCGTTATGAAGTGCGACCGACCTCCAGCGAGAGTCAAAAATTTCCGCTTAAAGTCCAAAGTTATTCCAAGAAATGCTCGCTCGCCAGCGAAATTCCCTTTGGCACAGTCATTGCTATCTTCGTGATTCGTGTATTTCATCACCGTCACTTAGGAGCAATCGATGTCAGTCGAAACAAAAGCCAACTTAAAACCCGAAACTGTCAGCAAACTTCAGGATCTCATTCGAATAAACATCGACGCGTACGATGGATTGCTGGAATCCGCTGAGGAAATCAGCGATCCAGGGATCGCTAAACTCTTCCGGGAGCTTTCGCACGAACGGTCGAAACTGGCAACGGAACTTCAGGAACACGTTTCACCTATAACCAGGCGTCTGGCAGGAGTGAGCAGAACGCCCACCGATTGTCGGTGTTTCAGGCCGAAGGTTGTCGCCTTGTCGAGTTCAATCGTGAAACAGGCCTCGAGGAAGTGATTCAGGAGGCGGTCAATGATGGTTTCGAAACCGTAATCGCGGCGGGCGGAGATGGCACAGTGAATGCAGTCGTCAACGCGTTGATGTCAGTCAAAGAGACTGTTCGTCCCGCATTGGCAATACTGCCGTTTGGCACGGCGAACGACTTCGCTTCAACACTCGGCATTGCTGTCGATATCGACATCGCCATCAGTCAGTTAGTTGGTTGCAACTGCGTCCCAATTGACGTGGTACGCATCAGTGCCGAAGGATTCGAGAGGTATTACGCAAACGTCGCGGCTGGTGGAAACAGCGTTCGAGTCACCGAAGAGATTACAACGGACATGAAGTCTCGTTGGGGTGCGTTCTGTTACCTGCGAGGCGCGGTCCCTGTTTTGGCGGATCTGCAGAGTTACCACATCGAACTTGAGTGTGACGGCGAAATCCTTGAAGGGCAGGACACATGGGCCGTGCTGGTTGCGAACCGCAGGACAAATGCCGGCGGAATTGTCGTCGCCCCTCCTGCATTACCGCACGATGGTCTGCTGGACGTGAGAATGTTCGTGGGTGACACGTTTATGAAAACGATTGCCGGTGACGTGGCGAGCGAACTGATCGGCAGCAATTGACCTTTCGATGTAGCAATCAAAAGTTTGCGCACCACATATTCCTTGCGATCTTTGCGGTTCGTACTGACAAGATATGCAAGGTTATCGCCCGAACCGAAACAAGTGAGCATCGTCCGTCTGGTGGCCTCTCACCATTTCTGAAATCAGATTTGTTGCGATGACGCTGAACGTGATTCCATTTCCGCCAAATCCGAGTGTAAAGTAACACCCCGGATACTCGGGTGAGTTGCCGACGTAGGCTAAGCCATCTTTTGTCGACCCAAAGGTACCGCCCCAGGCGAACTCGATTTCCCATTCAAGGTCAGGGATCAGCTTCCGAGTTTTGTCATGAATGACCTGCGCCTTCTCAAGAATTGAGCGGTCACGTCGGTCAGGGTTGTGAAACCGGTCGTCCTCCCCACCGACGAGAATTCGATTGTCTTCCGTGCATCGAAGGTAGAGGTATGGTGTTTCGACTTCCCAGAGCATCCAACTGGGGTCCCACGGCGAGACCGATTTCAACGGCTGTGAAACCACGGCGTAGGTATTGTGGAATTCTACCACTCGCTCTTTCAGCATTGAATGAGCTTCATACCCGGTCCCAATGACAACGTGTTTTGCGATGACCTTGAAATCTCGTGAAGTGGTCAATGTCACTCCGTCGGCGGAACAATCAAAATCCATCACTTGAGTGCGGTCAAAAACCTGCGCCCCACTGCGAACAGCTGCTGACAGCAGTTCGTGTGCAAGCCTGTATCCATCGCACGATGCGGATTGGTTATTGCTGAGTGCTGCCACACCGTTCAGTCCGAACTGACTCAAGAGCTCGCCTGAGTCATGATAGTTGCAGTCCAGTCCTAACGATCTTCTTGCGCGGTATTCGTCAGCCAGACCCTTCGCAGCCTTTCGCGTGTAGGCAATCTGGAGACTCGTTTTACGTTGGAATCCGCATTCGGCTCCTGTTCGATCAATCAGCTGCTCGAGATCATCGATCGCCTGATGAGACAAGCGGTATGCTCTTCCTGCGTCCTTCTCTCCGATCAACTTCGCCAAATCTGTCAGGGAGACATCGATTTCATACTGCAGCAAAGCTGTGCTGGCGGACGTGCTGCCTCGACACACATCGCGTCCATCAATGACAATGACGGAATGACCATCGCTGCTCAGCCTCTGAGCCACCATCGCCCCCGTAATCCCGGCCCCGACGACTGCAACGTCGCAAACAACATCGTGATCGAGAAAGGGATATGTGTTGAGAAGCCCGTTTTTCATAAACCAATAGGGATGATCAGAAGTCAGATTCATTCAAAACCCTTCGTGTTTCCTTATCGGCACGTTGTCGTTCTTCGGTCGCCAAAAAGAACGAGTGCGACAGAAATCTGCCGCACTCTCGTTGCGACTGTTAATGTTCAGTCGCTGAAACTGCCAATTCGGATTAACAGACTCGGCTCATCGTGGCTTGTTAGTCCGTGTGGACTCTGTTGTAGGCATCCTGAGCGGCATGCTTTGCCTGCTTCCATGTCAGTTTGGGCTGACGGTTTCGTTTTTCCCAACTGGCGTGGATCTCAGATTCGGCATCCTGCCATGTGGCATTTGAACCGTTAGCGCGCGGTTCGAACCCGGCGCGGTACGCTGGTTCATAGTCTTCAAACGAGTAGTCCTCCGAATAGTAGGGACGCTGTCGGTATTCCTTTCGCCAATACTCAGTTTCGACAGTGGGGTCATAACCTTCTGCCACACCCTTACCGGCCAATCCGCCAGCAACTGCGCCGACGGCGGCTCCCACGGCAGCCCCAATAGGCCCCGCGACAGCGCCTGCGACAGCTCCAGTGGCTGCGCCACCCAATGCTGCTCCGACTCCCGTACCAACCGGATGCGCGCCAGCTTCACCAGATAGTGGATCCTCGTTCCGAAGTTCTTTGACGGCGTCTGAATTCTCTTGCTTCTTGACTGACATATGCCTTTTCCTTGTAATGTTGCATTCAACGTAATGAAGTGTCATGAGAAACTGTGCTTCGCGATATTAATATTCTTCGCAAAGCTCAACGTCCTGACAACTCATAAAGCACACGGCATACCAGTGCCGCAATTTCAATCGACGAGCCGCAGTGTGATCCCGCTGTTGCCTCAGTCACGAAGATTTTCAAACAAAAACTGTTAAAGCCTTTGATGATTCGCTAGTCCTTATTCACAAAAGACACGACACAACGCATTGGCCAGATCAGTTCGCGGCCAACCTGACCTGTGAGCGACCAATCAAATGTTCTCGTCGCCAAATGAAACAATGCCCCGCTCAATGACTGGGGTTGGAAGCAGCAAAGTTACATTTACGCCGTGGCAGACAGTGGCGTGGCGATGGGCTGACATATCATGATCTTTAAGGCCGGAAAAACCGCGTTTCGCCCGAACGGGGCCCAGCATGTCAGCCTGGGGCAAGTGAATCCGCGAATGCGGATGAACGCCGCCCCAGGTTCTCTGTACACACCCGAACATTGCCCTGAAAGGGCAAAGCAAATTCGTGCTTTGCCCTTTCAGGGCGTTTGGTTTTTGTTGAATTGCCAACCCAGGGCGTTTGCCCTGGGCTGACATGCGATGGCCTTTCAGGCCGGAATTCAATCAATATTTTACAAAAA
>Ga0105054_10002404_pt1 | contig 29763 bp, 23 predicted proteins | sample BON02_FD_78091 | JGI IMG/M metagenome (GOLD analysis project Ga0105054, IMG submission 78091) | Freshwater microbial communities from Lake Bonney liftoff mats and glacier meltwater in Antarctica - BON-02 (megahit assembly) | ecosystem: Environmental > Aquatic > Freshwater > Ice > Glacier...
AATAGTTACTTTTACCCATCGTATTTAGAATTTTGCAACTCAAAATTACGATTAATAAAAGAAGCCAATAATATTGGCTTCTTTTTAATTATTTTTTATCGGACAACAATGAATCTAAATAGGAAAAATTTAGAATGTTTTCAAAATTGTTCTCTATAGTGTTTACTACTGTATGAAAAAAATTCATTTGAGCTTCATGAACCTTCTTAATCCAATTCTCAAGTTTTAATCGTGCTGTATTTTTATCCTTTTACTCATAAATATTTCTGAAAGCTAGTGCCTCGTGATAAGCGGTCTCAAGTATTGGATATTTACGAAATAGTATACTTACTCGTTCTTTTTGAGTTGAAGTCCATTGCTCCTATTTTTTTTGCTAGAATATATCTACTTCTTGCTAATAATTGCTTAGGTGCATCTCCATTCCTGAAGGTAATTGCTTGATTGACAGTTCTAATTTTTTGAAGCTTGCTTTGACTGGAATTTCGTGAATGTGATTACATCTCAGTGATTTTTTCTTGAAACACATCAACCCAACCAACAACAGTCACCGTTATATAACAAGCTTTCTATATTTTTAAGTTTTGTTTTCTCCTTGCTTCATTTATTAAAGACAATGAAGATTGTTAAAAGTAAGTTTCTTAAGGTTATGGGGAATATGTTGCACAATAAAAAAGCCAAACAATTGATAAACAACTATTTGACTTTTTATTTGTGACCGCGACAGGATTCAAACCTGTAACCCTCAGAGCCGAAATCTGATGCGCTATTCAATTGCGCCACGCAGCCATTTTAGATGTTTGGGGCAATTACATCTCAATAGATTCAATTGCGCCACGCAACCTTTAATTTCAACAAATGTAACAACAGAAGCGGGATTCACCAAATGGATTTTAGTTTTTTATGCTATTTCTAAAGATTTCAAATATTTTTGGTGTTAATTCGTTGTACCTTGCAAACAAAAACAATAATGAGACTTTTTTTCGTCCTTTTTCTTTCATTTAATTTAAGCGCCCAAATTGGCACTGAACAATGGCGTTTACATGTAACCAACAAAAAAGCATTGGATGTTGTTGCTGGTAATGGTTTGGTTTACACCGCTTTTCAAAATGGATTATTAGAATATGATATCGCAAATTCTGAAACCAGTTTATGGACTAATGTGAACGGATTATCTGATGTGAAACTGTCGTGTTTAGGTTATGACAAAAACCAAAACTCCCTTTACATTGGATATGAAAATGGAAATTTGGATAGAATTCAAAATAATAGAGTGACCAATATTCCTGCTATTAGATTAGCGAATATTACTGGAAATAAACGCATTAACAGAATAGTTGTGCATGATAAATATATTTATATTGCTACTGGTTTTTCAATTGTGAAATTTGATCCTTTGAAATTTGAAGTGAGAGATACCTATTATCCAACTAACGGTTTAACGCCAATAGTAGATATTGCCTTTAGAAACGATTCTATTTTTGCATTAACCGCTCAACAATTATACAAAGGATCACTTAAAAATGTTTCGCTTGCAGATGTTTCTCAATGGAAAATTGACACCCGAGTGCCAATAATCACTTCAAATAAATATTCAGATATTCAAGTTGTGAATGAGCAAATGTTTGTAGTTTATAAAAATGAAGATTATGCTAAAGATTCTATTTATCATGTCACAAATACTGGTATAAAATCCATTTTTGATGCTTCAAAGAATTTAGAAATAAATTCAATACAAGAAGTAGAGGGAAAATTAGCAATCAATATTGACGCAGGGATTTATTTGTATTCTTCTGACTTATCTAATTATTCATTTTTAGGGATGTCAGGGGTTTCAGTCAACAATTCTTATTCATTTGATGACAAAATATGGGTGGCTGATAATTACAGTGGATTAGTGAGATATCACAATGGGGGTATAATTCACATTAATTTTCAAGGTCCGCCAAAAAACCAATATTATGCCGTAGATTTTAACAAAGGTAAATTAGCAATAGTTGGAGGCGGTATGAACGGTAAAGGAATGACCTGGAACTCTTCTGGAATGTATTCATTTGAAAACGAAGTTTGGAGTTTAACAGACAAATCAACTCAAACACTTTGGAAAGATAAAAATATATGGGATTGTTTAGCCGTTTCAATCAATCCTAAAGATGCTAATAATGTCGCAATTGGCTCTTTTTCAGATGTACCACTTTCTATTATAACTGACGGGAAACAAATTTCAGAAGTGTTTACGGTCGACAATTCTCCGATTGAAAAAACTAAATGGAACACCGAAGCACTTATTACTGATGTGAAATATGATGACGAAGGAAATTTATGGATAGCAAATAGTTATAGCATGTCTCCCTTAAAAGCATATACCAAAGATAAAAAATGGATTTCGTTTCCTTTAGGGAGTTCTGTTTCCAATACTACTTTAATTTCTCAAATAGCAATCGATTACAACGGAAACAAATGGTTGGCCGTACCAGGAATAGGTGTTATTGCATACAACGACAATGAAACAATTTCAAACTTATCCGATGATAAAATCAAAATAATAGATGCTGGTGAATCCTCAGGTGCGCTTCCAACGAATCAAGTTACTGCATTAGCAGTTGATTTTAACAATGCTATTTGGGTAGGTACAGAAAGTGGATTTGCTATTATCTATAATTCTGCAAATGTGTTTTCCGCTGCTGCAGGAACTTACAATGCTCAAAGAATAAAAGTTAATTTCGAAGGGGTTCCAGAAAACTTATTGGGAAATACATATTTTACTGATATTGAAGTAGATGGCGGAAACAGAAAATGGTTAGCTACAGCAAATTCGGGAATTTTCTTAATGTCAAAAGATGGTTCTCAAATCCTTCAAAATTTTACAACAGAAAATTCTCCATTGATTTCAAATAATATTATTGATATGGTTTTTGATCCAAAAACGGGTGAACTCTACATTGTAACTGACATAGGAATCGTTTCGTATAGAACAGATACTTCAGAAGGTGATTCAGAATATTCTGACGTAACCGTTTTCCCTAACCCAGTTAAACCTGATTTTTCTGGTCTAATTACAATTCAAGGAATTCAATATGATTCCGATATAAAAGTAACAGATGCCTCTGGAAATTTAGTGTATAAAACAACTTCGAATGGTGGAACCGCTACATGGGATGGCAAAACACTTGCGGGAGAAAGAGTAAAATCAGGTGTGTATTTATTTTGGACAGCTCCAAATTCTACTGATGCAAAAGGCAGAAAAGTTGGAAAAGTGGTGGTTATTAATTAGTTCAAAATGAAAAATACGGACAAAGCGATATTACTAAACCGAATTTCGTATAGTGAAAGTAGCTTGATTGTTACGCTCTACACCTTTGAAAATGGAATTCAAAAATTTATATTTCAGGGGGGAAAGAAGAAAGCACATCAATTATTTCCATTGGCAATTTCAGAAATTACTTTTTATAAACGTCCGGATAGTGATTTAGGAAAATTAACAGCTTCCGAAAGCAAACAAATCTTAAACGAAATCCCTTTTAACCCTCTCAAATCAACCATTGCATTTTTTATTTCTGAGGTATTATTAAAATGTTTAAAAACAGAAGAAGGTGAAAATGAGGTATTTACATTTTTAGAAAATCAAATCATAAAATTAGATAAAGCAGCAGATTTCGCTTATTTTCCCATCCATTTTTTAATAGATTTTTCTGAATATTTGGGTATTTATCCCCATAAACAAATACAATCACCCAGCTATTTCAATGTAATGGAAGGTGAGCTATCAGACAGTAAGCCAATCGGAGATATTTTTTATGAAGGAGAAGCCGTTCAACTAATTACCGAATATATCGATGAAAAAAAATGTTCAGGAAAGAGCTCAAAACAAGTTCGAGAGCAAGCACTTCAGATACTAATTCAATATTACCAATTACACATTCCTCAATTTAAAGAATTGAAATCGTTGGATGTGATTCGTGAGATATTGTATTAATACCAAAGTTAAAAGCATTAAAAAAGCCCTTGAAAACAAATTTCAAAGGCTTTACTATTTTTATATAAAACTCTTAATTTTACAATCCTAATAAAACGGCATGTGGATCTTTACTTCCAAATAACATTCTTTCAGGGTTTTCTAACATCTCTTTCACTTTCACTAAGAAACTTACGGATTCCTTACCATCGATGATTCTATGGTCGTAAGAAAGCGCTAAATACATGATTGGGCGAATCTCCACTTTTCCATTAATTGCTACTGGACGTTCAACGATGTTGTGCATTCCTAAAATAGCAGATTGTGGGGGATTGATTATTGGAGTAGACAACATTGAACCAAATACGCCACCGTTAGTGATTGTGAATGTTCCACCTGTCATTTCATCTGGTGTAATTTTTCCATCTCTTGCTTTAATTGCTAAGCGTTTGATTTCTCTTTCAATCTCAGCTAACGACATTTGTTCAGCATTACGAACTACAGGTACCATTAATCCTTTTGGAGAAGAAACAGCAACACCTATATCAGCATAATTATGAAGAACAACTTCGTTTCCATCAATCATTCCATTTACAGCTGGGTATAAATTCAAAGCTTCAGTAACAGCTTTCGTAAAAAAAGACATGAATCCTAAATTAACATCATGGTGTTTCGCGAAAGCATCTTTATACTTAGAACGTAAATCCATAATTGGTTTCATATCAACTTCATTGAAAGTCGTTAACATTGCCGTTGTGTTTTTAACAGCAACCAAACGTTCTGCAATTTTACGGCGCATCATCGACATTTTTTCACGTCTTTGATCTCTTGATCCTCCCCAACCTTGAGTAGCATCAGGAGAGAAACCTGCAGCCATAGCAGCTACAACATCTTGTTTCGTAATTCTTCCGTCTCTACCAGTAGCAGCAACTTTAGAAGGATTGATTCCATTTTCAGCAAGAATCTTCGCAGCAGCAACTGACGGAGTACCAGCAGCATAAGAAACAGATGGTGAATTCACTGGATTTAGATTAGGCGCTACAGCTACAACCGGAGCAGCAACTTCAACTTTCGTTTCTGGTGCTTTCTCAACTTTAGGAGCGCTACCCGCTGGACGAACAGCTGAAGTATCAATTAAACAAACTACAGCTCCAACTTTTACAGCATCACCTTCTGCAACTTTAAACGTAATTATTCCACTTTCCTCAGCAGGTAATTCTAATGTTGCTTTATCAGAATCTACTTCTGCAATTGCCTGATCTTTTTCAACATAATCACCATCAGCGACTAACCATTGAGCAATTTCAACTTCTGAAATTGATTCACCTGGACTCGGAACTCTCATTTCTAATACTGACATGGTTTTATTTTTTTAACGTGTTAATTTTATATCTTTCAATTTGTAACCTGCAATATCCCAATACTATTTAACAGCTATAGAAGCATATTTGAATAAATTTTCAAATAACAACTTCAAGCGTTTTTTATGTAGTTGAGATGAACCCTCTGCAGAAGCTGCAGAAGCATTTCTACTAATTCCAATGAATGGAATATGTCTCAATTGCATTGCAATGTAGGTCCACGCTCCCATATTTGCTGGTTCTTCTTGAGCCCAGATAATATTAGTTGCATTTTTATATTTTGCGATGATTGCTTCAATCTGAGTTTGAGGCAATGGATATAATTGCTCTATACGAACGAAAGCCATATTATCAACACCTAATTCAGCTGCTTTTTCTTTCATTTCATAGTAGAATTTACCTGAACAAAAAACAACAGAATCAATATTTTCAACTTTCGCAGCTGCATCATCAATAACCTCTTGAAAACATCCTTTCGCCATTTCATCTAATGAAGAAACTGCAGCTGGATTACGCAATAAATTTTTAGGAGAAAAAACAACCAATGGTTTTCTAAACTCACGTTTCATTTGTCTACGCAACAAATGGAAATGGTTGGCTGGTGTACTTGTATTTACAACTTGAATATTATCATCAGCACATTGCACTAAGAAACGCTCAATTCGAGCGCTCGAATGCTCTGCTCCTTGACCTTCATAACCATGCGGTAATAAAAGAACTAATCCACTTTGAGTATTCCATTTATCTTCACCAGCAGTAATAAATTGGTCAATCATAATTTGAGCACCGTTGAAGAAATCTCCAAATTGTGCTTCCCAAATAGTTAACCCATTTGGAGTTGCTAATGAATAACCGTATTCAAAACCTAATACACCGTATTCTGATAATAATGAATTATAAATTGAAAAAGGAGCTTGAGTATCACTTAATAAATTTAATGTAACTATCTCTTCTTCAGTATCTTCCGTTATCACAACTGCATGTCGGTGTGAAAAAGTTCCTCTTTCAACATCTTGTCCAGAAACACGGATTGGATGACCTTCCTCTAACAGCGTAGCATACGCTAACATTTCAGCAGAACCCCAATCTAATTTATCTCCTTGAATTGCATTTATACGGTCTTCAAATATTTTTGAAATTTTACGGAAATATTTTCTACCTTCTGGAAGCGTAGACAATTTAACTCCCAATTCCAATAACGTCTTTTTATCAATCCCCGTTTCTGGCGATGTTTCAAAATCAGCGTGCACGCTATGTCTATAACCTTCCCATGTTTTACTTAGGAAATCATACACCAATGCTTTTTCATTTTTACGAGAAATTTCATACTCATTATCTAAATGAATGATGAATTCTTCCTCTAATTTTTTTGCAATTTCCCTCGTAATTAATCCTTCTTTCTCTAGTTGAGAAAAATAAATTTCTTTTGCATTAGGATGTTTTCCAATAATGTTATACAAACTTGGCTGTGTAAATTTAGGCTCATCCCCTTCATTGTGTCCGTATTTACGGTAACCTAACAAATCGATGAATACATCACGGTTAAATTGCTGACGGTATTCCATTGCAATTTCAATTGTTTGAACAACAGCTTCAATATCATCTGCATTTACATGAAAAACAGGACAAAGTGTTGTTTTAGCAACATCCGTACAATACGTTGAAGAACGAGCGTCTAAATAATTAGTTGTAAATCCTACTTGGTTGTTTACAATAATGTGAATTGTGCCACCAGCACGGTAAGCATCCAATTGCGCCATTTGAATTACCTCATACACAATTCCTTGACCGGCAACGGCAGCATCTCCGTGAATCATCACTGGACAAACTTTGTTTTCATCAATAAAAACGTGATCAATTTTCGCACGTGCAATCCCCTGAACAACAGGATCAACCGCTTCTAAATGAGAAGGGTTTGGAGACAATGTTAAACCAACAGTTTTACCCGTTTTTAACTCAACGAATGAAGTATATCCTTGGTGATATTTAACATCTCCATCAAAAACGTGATCCATATCAAATTCTTTTCCTTCAAATTCTGAGAAAATATCTTTCGGACGTTTTTCAAAAATATTAATCAATGTATTTAAACGACCACGGTGAGCCATACCCATTGTAAAATATTCAACTCCTAATTCTGAACCTTTTGCAATTAAAGTATCCAGGGCAGGAATCAAAGATTCACCACCTTCAATAGAGAATCGTTTTTGTCCAACGAATTTTTTACCTAAATAAGCTTCAAAATTAGTTGCTTGATTCAATTTTTTATAAATATCCATTTTACGATTCGCATCGAATTTTGGACGATTTTTTAGTTCGATCTTATGTTTTAGCCAAACAATTCTTTCTGGATCGCGGATATAAGCAAACTCAATCCCTATTGACTGGCAATATGTTTCTTCTAAATGAGCAATAATTTCCTTCAAAGAAGCAGCACCAATTCCTGTTTCTTCACCTGCTTGGAAAATTGTATCCAAATCTGATGTTTCTAAACCGAAATTTTCTAGGGCTAACGTTGGTTTGTATTGCCTCCTGTCACGAACAGGATTCGTAAGTGTAAACAAATGTCCACGAGATCTGTAGCCATTTATTAAGTTAATCACTTTAAATTCTTTCTGAAAATTTTCTGGTATTTCACCGCCATCCTCAAAGTTCGTTCTGGCAAAATCAAAGCCTTCGAAGAATTTCTTCCAGCCGATATCTACACTCTCAGGGTCTTGTTGGTATGATTTGTACAAATGATCAATCGCTGTGACATCTGCGTTACCTACGTATGTTACTTTATCCATAACTTTTATATGCTCAATAATGGTGCGTAAAGTTATACAATTCTAGCCTTATAAGTAAAAGAAAAGTTGATTTATTTTAAGACAAAAGACGGATATATATTAGATCTCTTCGTTCTTAGACAAATGAATTGAATTAAGACAAATCTTACGCACTAAATCAAATGAATTAAATGTAACGTTAAAGTTCTAAAAATCAAAATCTAAACGTTACTCCTCCCATTACTTGGAATCCTTGAACTGGAGCGTTGTACCATCTTTTGTAGCGTTGAGCAGCTAAGTTATTGCATTGTAAAAAAGCGGAAATACGTTTATTGTAAAGGTATTCAACGCTTAAATTTGCATCAGCAACGAATCCTAAAGTTTTAGCAATCTGATTGTTTTCAATAGTTGTATGCTCTTCATTTTTGTAGACTAAAGCTTTTCTTCCACCTTCAAAATCCAATTCTAAATTCAGAAAAAACTTGTTGTATAAATTATAATTAGCTCTAGTAACTATTTGAAATTGAGGCAGATTCCACGCATAACTATTACTATTAAGAGAATAAGAAAAATAGCGTCCAATAGCATCGATTTTTAATTTTTCGACCAACTGATACGAAAGTGACCCTTCAATGGTAGCAATTGTTAGTGTATCATAAATCACATTGAACTTATTTCCAAGAGAATACGTAGTATCAGTAACAAATAATGCTTTATTTTTAACATAGGCAAAATTTGCACTTGCGTTAAAACTAATACGTTTTGTTAATGTTCCTTTTATACCAAAATAGGCATCTGCTGTTGTGTTTTCATTTTGAAGCGAAACATTTGTTCTTAAGAATTCATTTTGTGAAGTCAACCCTTTCAAAGAATTTTGTTTCACGCCCCCTTTTACCCCTAAATAAGGGATAAACATATCATTGAAAAGGGAATATTTAATCTCAGCAATCGGAAAAATAGAAAACTTTGAAACGGTTGCAGCATCAAGAGTTAAATCTACTCCAATTTTTGCTTTAAAACGGTTTTCTTTTGCAAAAGTAGTAATAGATGGTTTTAAGCTAATTACGGCATTATTTCTAACTATTCCTGTGTCTAATTTTGAAATACTTGTGTCTTTTATTCCATATTGGTAGTTATTAAACAATACATTCAAATCCATTGAAAATACATCTTTTCCTAATTTGTAGTTCAAATTTGCTTTCAAGGCAACAAAATTTTCTTGCGCTCTCCATTTGGCCAAACTATCAATAATTGGTGTCTTGGTCATAAAATTAGAATACGTCAAACCAACATTATAATTGAAAGTAGCACTATCCGCTTTGTGAGAAGCAAAAGATACGTTTCCGCCAATATCACTAAATCGTTGCGCGATACTATCTCTGCTAAGCGAATCATTTTTAATTCCATAATAATGAAACCCTTTGCTATTGTAATGAAAATCACCTAATAAAGTATAATTTCTTTCGTTGATTCCTCCAAATAATTTTCCTGAATTTCGATCAAATTGAGCGGGTGCATATCCTTTAATTAAACCAAAAGAACTCAGATGGTTTAAATGTACACCGTACACATATTTACGAGATCGAGTTCCGTTGAAATAAAATTCTCCCAAAGGCATCAACGCACTTCCAATTCCTGCTTTTAAATAAGAATGGTACAATTGACTTAATTTTTGTTCCGTTTTTACAGTTGCAGGTTCAATTTTCGTTAATGTAATTGACGTTTTTTTCTGAAGTGATAACAACGGATACGTAGTAACTGGTGTAGCTACAATTGTGTCAATTACTTTAGGGTTTTCAGTAATACGATATGCTTTTTCAACTTCACGTTTCCCTTTGATAATTATAACCACATCTTCTCCTTGACTCAAAACATTGAATCCCAGGAAAAAACAAACAAATAGTACGATTTTATTTCTCATTAGATTCATCATTTACTTCAATTTCTGTTATTGTTTTTGGCGCAATATCTTTGTCTGTATTTTTCAAAAGCATTAATTCTTCCCAAACTTCATCAGCTTCTGCAAGAATACCATCGTCTTTATTTGGATAATTTTCGATAACTGATTTCAAGGTTTCTTCCGTTTGAAATAAATCTTCTTTCAAGATAAGAACACGTGCTTGAAGAATCAATCCTTTTGCAACCCAATAATTATAGGTTGGTTTCATTTTTAATAACGACTTGATTTCTATTTCAGATTTTTCCAATTCTTTTTGATCGTAATAAATTTCAGCCATCAGAAATTTAGCTTCTGCACCCGTAATAGTTGTTGTATTTTTCACTAACCATTCCAAAGAAGGCAATGCATCAGCATATTTTTTCAAGGTATAATTAGAAAATGCATTCGAATACTCCGCTTCTAATCGAACAGTATTGTTCAATTGTCCGCTTGCCAATATCAATTGCGAATACTTCGCTGTATTTTCCCATTTCTGAGTTAAGAAATTACTTCGCATCAATCCTAACTTAGAATTGTAAACTACACTTGGGGTATTACTGATTTTTTCTAATCTCTCATAATAGAGAATTGCTTCTTGGTAATTTTTACTGTTAAATAAATATTTAGAAACTCTAATTGCAGCTAATTCTGAGAAACTATTCGTTGGAGCTTCTAACGTTTTCTTGTAAATCGCTATGGCTTCGTCTATTTTATTAGATCGATAAAAACAATCAGCTAAATAGTTTTTAGAATCATTCACATAAATACCTTCTGAATATCTATTTAAGTAATCTTCTAATTTAGTGATAGTTACAGAAATTGGTGAAAGTGTATCTTCATACAAATCTTTTGCAGGAATAAAAAACAGTTCTTCTTGCTGATTTTTGGTCATTCCAGCACAAGGGTAGTTCTCCCCTATTTCCAATGCCTTTTCGGGTTGCTTCAACGCATTAAATAAGACAATTAATCCTTTTGCTCCAGCTTCACAAATCTCTCTGTCTTCCTCTCCATATTCAGCTAATATCTTTCTATAAGCTGCTTCAGTTTCAGGAAATTGCTGTTTTTTATAATGAATATCTGCCAATTCAATTTTTGCACGTTTCACTAAAATATTTTTTGGATAGTCAGTAATAATTTGTTCGAAATACCGCTTCGCTTTGTCGTATTCTTCAATCCCTTTAAAAGTAACTGCTAATTCTTCAATAGCCTTTAGCATGTATTTCGATTTTTGGTAATTGTTCACTAAATCTTGCAAATGATTGATTTTTTCTTCCGTTCCGTTTTGAGAAAAACCATACGTTTTTGCTAAGAAATACAACGCTTGATCTTCATAACCAGCTTTCAATTTCAATGCTTCTTTATAATACTTGATAGCGGTTTCATTCTGACGGGTAGCATAGCAACCATCAGCAGCCCTCATGCATGCATCCGCTAATTTCTTTTCATTGATTAAATTGGTTTGTTGCGTATACGTTCGGAAAGCTTCAATTCCTAAAAGGGTGTCATTTGAGGCATAATAGGCGTAACCAATATTGTAATACGCATCATTCTTTAATTCATGAGACAACGTTGCTGGCATTGATAAGAATGATTTATACCCTTGAATTGCTTTGTTGTATTTTTTTAGCTGAAAATTAGCATCTGCAATCCAAAAATTAGCTTTCGCAGAAATACTTGGATCGATTGGGTATTTGTCTACTAATTCAAAAATAGAAATAGCCGCTTGATAGTCAACTTTTTGGTACAACTCTACTCCCCTATTAAAAGCTACAATTTGATACGCCGCTTTTAGACGAATGTCTTTGTTGGGTAATTTATCCAACGATTGCAATGCTTTTGAATAGTTATTCGTAGTAGTATAAACAGTTATTAAATAATGGTAAATATCATCTCTTCGTCCTGATTTAGGATAATGTTTTAAATAGAACTGCATTGCTTCTACTGCTTCATCGTAAGGATTCACATCCAATTTAAACGACAATACAGCATAATTATACAAAGCATCTTCTTTAATAATAGCATCCCAATCAATTTTAGAAGCTTCTTCAAATGCTGCTCTTGCTGGCGCTAATTTATCTTGTTTCAAATAAGCTTCTCCAATATGATAATACGATATTTGACCAAGCGTGTCTTTAATATGTACTACTTTGTTAAACATTTTTATCGCTTCGTTGTATACTCCTGATTTGAAATAAGAATACCCTAATTGATAATCATCTCCTCTAAGCGTTTGTGTTTTCTTGTTGTACTGTACTAAATAAGGAATTGCTTCATCGTATTTTTTTAATCTGTAATAAGCATCTCCTAACAAATGATTCATATCATTAGCATTCAATAAGTTAGTAGTATCTACAATGGTTGGAGCAAATTCAGTAACCTCATTAAATCTTCCTTGAGAATGATAAATTTGAATAATATAATACGGAGCAATTTTAGCAAAACGGTCGCTTGATTGCAATTTTAGAAACCCTTCTAAAGCAATTTGGTAGGATTTATCTTGGTAAGCAATGTGAGAAAAATAGTACAATGCTGGAGAAGCATATTGAGATTTTCCGTCTTTAATTTCATAAAATGCATTTCTCGCTTCTACAAAATGTGCCATTTGAAAATTTGAATATCCTACTTTAAAATAAAATTCTTCTACGTTCTCTGGTTCAACATCTGCCGCTTTCAATTTATTGAACCAAGTTAACGCTTCTTTAAATCCTTTCTTTTGATAGTAGTATTGACCTAAACGAAAATAAATTGCTTCTCTATAAATACTTTCAGGATAATTTCTAATAAAATCTTCTAACAATTGTAAAGCATCGTTCTGAAATAATTCTAATGCAGAAAGCGCTTCATAATACACCGCCTTTTGATAGAGAGGATTATCTTTTTTATCGAGTTGATTTATAAATGTTCGAAATTCATAGCGTGCCGCGCTAAATTGTTCTTTTTGATACAGTTCTTCAGCTCTGTAAAAATTAGCATATTCACTGTTGTATTTATCAGAAGTTTGTCCAAAAACCTGGATTCCGAAGCACACAAAAATAATAACCAAATATTTATACATAATGGATTGCGTTTAATCGAACAAAATTAACGGAGTAGGCGTTAGATTAAATAGAGAGAGGTAAAAGTTTTAAACGTGAATCTGTTGAGATGTTGATTACATAAAATCCAAATCTTTCAATACTTGTTCAAATTCGTCTTTATCCAATGGTTTGTTAAGGAATTTTTTTACGATGGGTGTTTTATCAAATTGCTCGAAATCTCTTTTAAAATTAGAAGCATTTAAAATTACAAAGGCAGGCATTGTTTCAATTTCATGTTCTTCAAACAATTCATCCAGTAAATCGATGAATTCAAATCCATCCATATCTGGCATGGAAACATCAACCAAAACAAATCCTGGAAGAGATTGTTTGGTATTAATTAAATCTTCGAAAACTGACTTTATTGACAACCATATCGTCATCAATTAGTAATATTTTCTTTTTATTCAACTCCATAATAAGTATAGTAGCCATTTATGATAATCAAAAATACAATTATTTATTGACTAACAAATACCTCATATTCACTTTTTTATCTATTATCTCAAAAAGATCAACAACAGCAACTCGTTCTTGGAGCATGGTATCTCTATCACGAATAGTAACGGTATTGTCTTCTAATGTTTGATGGTCAACAGTTACAGAATAAGGAGTTCCGATTGCATCTTGTCTACGGTACCGTTTTCCAATCGCATCTTTCTCGTCGTATTGACACAAGAAATCGAATTTCAATGAATTCAAAATCTCTCTTGCTTTTTCTGGTAAACCATCTTTTTTAGTCAATGGCATCACTGCCACTTTATACGGTGCCAAAGCAGCAGGCAGACTTAAAACTACTCTTTCAGAACCATCTTCTAACGTTTCTTTTTTAAGAGATGAACTCAAAATAGATAAAAACATTCTGTCCAATCCTACAGATGTTTCCACCACATAAGGAACATAGTTTTCATTGATTTCAGGATCAAAATACTTTAATTTTTTACCAGAAAATTCTTCGTGTTGTTTTAAATCGAAATCTGTTCTTGAATGAATTCCTTCTAATTCTTTGAATCCCATTGGGAAATTGAATTCAATATCTGCAGCAGCATTTGCATAATGAGCCAATTTTATATGATCGTGAAAACGGTAATTTTCTTCTCCTAAATTCAATGCTTTATGCCAAGAAATACGTGCATTTTTCCAATATTCATACCATTTCATTTCTTCTCCTGGACGAACAAAAAATTGCATTTCCATTTGTTCAAATTCACGCATACGGAAAATAAACTGACGTGCGATGATTTCATTTCTAAACGCTTTCCCAATTTGTGCAATACCAAATGGAATTTTCATTCTACCTGATTTTTGAACATTTAAGAAATTTACAAAAATTCCTTGTGCAGTTTCTGGTCGTAAATAAATTGTAGAAGCATCTCCGGCAACAGAACCCATTTCAGTAGAAAACATCAAATTGAACTGTCGAACATCTGTCCAGTTTTTAGAACCACTAACAGGACAAACTATTTCTAATTCTTCAATTAAACTTTTCAATCCAGCTAAATCATTATTTTCCAATGTTTCACGCATTTTATCTTCGATAGCAGTAATTTTCTCTGCATTTCGAAGTACGTTAGGATTTGTAGCCCTGAATTGAACAGCATCAAAAGTATCACCGAATTTCTTCGCACCTTTTTCAACTTCCTTTTCTATTTTTTGACGAATTTTCTCCATGTGTTCTTCCAAAAGAACATCAGCACGGTATCGTTTTTTTGAATCTTTATTATCAATCAATGGATCATTGAAAGCATCCACGTGACCAGAAGCTTTCCACGTTGTTGGGTGCATAAATATTGAAGAATCAATCCCAACAATATTTTCGTGCATTTGCACCATTGATTTCCACCAATAAGATTTAATGTTATTTTTAAGTTCAGAACCCAATTGACCGTAATCATAAGTAGCTGCTAAACCGTCATATATTTCTGAAGATGGAAATACAAACCCGTATTCCTTCGCATGAGAGATAACCTCTTTTAATTTGTCTTCTTTTGCTTCCATGCGACAAAGTTAATCGAAGATTCAAAATGAACGAGAAATCAATGTTAAAATTTAATGAAATTCTTAATGACAACTACTTACCCATCAGTTTGGCAACATATTTTCCAATAATATCAAATTCTAAATTGATTTTGTCGCCTACTTTTACTTGGTGAAAATTAGTATGCTCGTAAGTATATGGAATGATGCAAACTGAAAATTGATAGTCTTTAGAATCAACTACAGTCAAACTGACACCGTTCACTGTTACAGAACCTTTTTCTACAGTTACTTGATTTGATGTGTATTGAAAAGTGTATTTCCAACTTCCGTTTTGATCTTCAATTGATGAACAAATAGCCGTAGTATCTACGTGACCTTGAACAATATGCCCATCCAATCGACCGTTCATTTGCATACATCTTTCCAAATTCACTTTCGATCCAACTTTCCATTCTCCAAGATTGGTTTTCTCTAAGGTTTCGTGAATTGCTGTTACAACATATTCGTCATTATTGATCGACACAACTGTTAAACACGTACCATTATGAGCAACACTTTGATCCACTTTGAGTTCATTTGTAAAATTCGATTTTACTGTAAAATGAATGTTCTCATCTTGCTTTTTAATAGCTGTAATTTGACCTAATTGCTCAACAATTCCTGTAAACATAGCTTTATTTATTTCTAACGTAAATCAATTTTGTTCTTCCTTTTGAATTCTCTCTTTGTTCAATTTCAAACTTATTTGTAGAATTCATTAAAGGAGTTAATTTTTCAAAACCATAATTTCGAGAATCAAAGTTGGGTTGTTTCTTCATTAACAAACTTCCAACATCACCAAGAAAAGCCCACCCATCATCGTCTGCTAAATCAGAAACAGTTGTACTCAATAATTGGATCACTTTTGGAGTGATTTTATCAACTTCGTTTTTCTTAATTCCTTTCTCTTTACCAAGCGAATTGTTTGCTTCGTTAGATTGATTTTTTAAAATCTCGATGTAAATAAAACGATCACATGCTACAATAAAAGGTTCGGGAGTTTTCTTTTCTCCAATTCCTATGACAGTCATTCCTGCCTCTCTCAATCGAGTTGCCAAACGTGTGAAATCACTGTCACTTGAAACCAAACAAAAGCCATTTACTTTTTCAGAATACAACAAATCCATTGCATCAATAATCATCGCTGAATCGGTAGCATTTTTCCCGGTTGTATAGGCATATTGCTGAATTGGTGTAATTGCATTTTGCAACAACAAGTTTTTCCATTTCGAAAGATTCGGAGAAGTCCAATCTCCATATATTCTTTTTACAGTTGGATTACCATATTTTGCAATTTCTTCCATCATTTCTTTAAGATATCCTGAAGGTATGTTATCACCGTCAATTAAGACAGCTAATTTTAAATCTTTTTCCATTTTTTCTAATTAACTGATACCAACGATTATTCAAGATTGAACGATGAACGATGTCCTAAAAATATTCGATATCACTTTCTCAAAGGTATGTTTTTTTAAGGAAAATAGTTCCAAAATTTAATTTTTCACTCCGCTGAATAAACCTTTTCCCCTTTTATAAATGTCATCCAAGAATAATTTTCTTGATATTCTGACGAAGAAGCCACTGGAAATTCAAAAATCGAAAGAGTTGCTTGTTTCCCTTTTTCTAAGATTCCAAATTCTGTTTCTTGGAAAGAAGCAAAAGCAGACCAAGTAGTTAGGCTTTTAATACATTTATCCAAAGTCAATGCCTCATTTGACGAAAAGTTTGGAATCATAGAATTTTCTTTATTCCGTCTTTGAACATGTTTGTGAATCTCGTAAAAAGGAGAAAAACTTTCATACGGATAATTAGATCCAATCGCTAACATTCCACTTTGTTGAAGTAAAGAATTAGATCTCAAAGGGATAGTTGAAACCCGATTCGCAACAATTTGAACCGATGGAAATATTCCGTATTCAATCAATTTATTAATATACTCATTATCAATTGATTGATAAATATCCATTCTCCATCTATGATCTTTATTTACCGCATTTATCGATGAATAAAAATGCATTACAGAATTAACTGATTCGGTATCTGTAACATTTATAGATAACTGATAATCATACGATTCACAAATAATTGAAATTCGTTTTAATGCTTCTTTGTCTAATTTACTATCTGCACAAAAGCTTCGAATTTGAAAATTATTTAAACGGTACTTTTTATGTTTTTTAGCAAATGCATAATTCGCTTCTGAAGGTGACAACATTCCATAAAAATTTAACTTCAACTGCTTCGATTTTGCTAATTCTTGAAAAAGAGCAATGTTCTCAAAATCTAACCCAGCTTCATGTACACTTGTTATTCCATATTGCATTAGTTCGTCCTGAATTTCAAGCACAATTTTCTTAAGCTGACGTTTAGAATAAGATGGAAATAATTGCTCTACTTTAGTTAACTCTTCTCCTTTTAAAATACCAGTTAGAGAATTAATTTTTGCTTTTTTAAGCACAATATCGTTCACTACAAGCTCTTCATTTCCAGATAAATAAATACATATTGGTAAAGTAGAAAATTGCTTCGTTAGCACTTCTTTTAAATTTAGGTTTTTACTGTTCCAAATAGAAACATCTAAATCATGTCCAACAATAAATTTACTGTTGTTTTGTTGAGCATATTTTACCAACCTTACAACCAACTCTTCAGCTGACCGAGTACCAGTTAAATCGGCCATTAATTTTCTTTTAGCCGCCAAAATGATGTTCAAATGAGCATCCGTAAATCCTGGATAAATATCTTTTCCTTGCGCATCGATTTCTTCATCCGAAGTATACTTGTTGAGTATTTGCCGTTCCGGTCCCACTTCAACTATTCTACCATCTTTAATAGCAATGGCTTCCATCAAATCTTGCTTCTCATTCATGGTATGAATTCGCGCATTGTGAATGATCGCATCAACGCTTTTCCCTTTAAAACAAGAAGTTACGATGAAAATTATAAGTACAAACGAAAAAAAAATTTGCATGTTTAAAATTTATTCTATTATTTCAATGATATACGCTTTATTTTACGACTCCAATCCTAAAACAAAAATAGTCTAAATCTCTTAGTATTCTCGAAAGGCATATTTAATTTTATTTTCTTTAGTTGAAATTACACCAGATATCAATGTAAAAGAATTAGGCAACATATTCTTGGAGATTTACAATTTAAAAGCACAGAACTTTCGCAATTCCTTAAAGAATATGGCTTGTAACCAACTCAACTCATAGTTTTAACTTAGAAGAACAAAACAAGCAAGAAAAAGCGCTTAATAATGAATCGCTTTTTTATTGATCTATAAAATTTACATATTCCAAGAGATTCCAAATGTAATTGGATGTACTTGAACCGTTTTTTCAGTCTCAAACAGAGGAATTAAAGCATACGTTGCAAAAACACCGCAATTACCATAACCTGCTCTGAAAGTAGCATCTAACTTAAATGAATTCAATGAATACGTTCCTTTGATTTTTTCTTCAAAGTTTTTACCTTGATATCCGCCTTCTCGTTTAGTTTTAGAACTCAAACGCAAACCACCGATTACACCAGTTGCAAAATAAAAACCATCCATACCCTTTTTAGAACTAAATTCTAAAAGCAATGGAATTTGTAAATAAGAAGCTTTTAATTTATTTTTGGAATAATTAAAGACTGTATCAATTACCCCAAAAAGACTGTCTTTATTGGTATTCAGTACATAATTATTTTTGAAAGCAAATTGTGTGAAATTAAAACCAAAACCTGTTACTACTCCAATGTAATGTTTGTAAATAGGTAGTTTTGTATTAAAAAGGTTTAAATTTAAATTAAACGAATTAGCTGGATCATTTTCCCAATATTTATTTTGAGGAAAACTGTAATTTTGCTGTGCATTAAGCAACATATTAACTCCCAATTCAAGTCCGGACCAATGTGCTTCATTTATTTTTGATGTCTTATCGTCGGCACCGGCATCAAATATGTCATTTTCCTCATCTTCAAATACATAAATATGCATATTTCCTAACTTGTATCGCATTGTATCTTTACCATTAGCTTTAGTGATTCCATTAGAATCTAATTCAACTTGTGAAAACGAAGTAAACAAAAAGAATACTGAAATTGTCGTTAAAAATAAAGTTCTCATATCTTAATAATTTTATAAAATTTGAATATAAGACAGACAAGACTAAAAAAAGTTACAACTGATAGAAGAATAAGTGAAAAATAGGGTTGATTAGTTAGAGACGATGCAGTGCAACGTCTCTAAAAATATCCAATAAGAAAAATTAAAATTTATTTCAATCGATCTTTAAATACCTTTTCAAATTTTTCAATTTTAGGCTGAATTACCATTCTGCAATACCCTTGCTCTTTGTTTTGGTTATAATAATTTTGATGGTACGCTTCTGCAATATAAAACTTTTTAAAAGGTTCTAATTTTGTAACAATCGTATGATTATATACCTTCTGTTCGTTCAATTCTTGAATGATAGATTTTGCAATTTTGTATTGTTGCTCATCTCTGTAAAAAATTGCTGAACGATACTGGGTACCAACATCAGCTCCTTGACGGTTCAATGTTGTAGGATCGTGAACAGTAAAGAAAACCTTTAAAATTTCTTCGAAAGAAGTTTGAGTATTATCGAATACAATTTGAACAACTTCAGCATGACCTGTAGTACCCTCACAAACTTCTTTGTAAGAAGGATTTAAAACAGAACCTCCAGAAAAACCAGATTCAACTTTAATTACACCTTTCAACAATTCATAAACAGCTTCAACACACCAATAACAACCACCACCTAAAGTAACAGTATCAATCTTTTGAGCTTTGATTTTTTCTGATTTCAACTCATTTTCACTCACAAAATCTAATGAAATGGAGTTTACACAATAGCGTTTACCAGATTCAGTTGGACCGTCATCAAAAATATGTCCCAAATGACCATCACAATTTGCACAAACAATTTCAGTTCGTTTCATACCGTGACTAATATCTTCATAAGTCTTAATTTTTCCACCAGCAATTTCCTTGTCAAAACTTGGCCAACCACAATGAGAATCAAATTTCATTTCATCGGTAAAAAGTTCATTTCCACAACCAGAACATTTATAAATTCCTTTCTCTTTGTTTAACAACAACTTACCAGAATATGGAGCTTCAGTACCTTTTTGACGAAGAACATAATATTGATCATTCGACAATTCTTTTTTCCATTCTTCATCTGTTTTCATAGAAGATTCTTGATTTGAATTCATTTCTTTTTTCTTAGAAGTTTCTTGACCGCAAGCGTTCATTACTATTAATGCTAAAAATAAGGTTAAAGCATTCGCTAATTTACTAAAATGTCTACTATGTTTCATCTTTTCTAAATTATTTATATAAACAAAAACCAATTTGAGACTATTAACTACATAATTCCAACAATTGAACAGTAGTCTTCCAATTACGAGTTGTAGCTTTAATTTTCAATTTATTTTCAAAAAAATTGTTATTCAATTTTGATTTTCCATAACTTACTGGACAATAAATATATACAGATTTCTCGTGAATAATAAATTCATCTGGAAAAAAGGTTAATTTTGACACAATTTCAACATTTTCATTGTCAGGCTTATCCGCTAAAAAAGCAAAATAAACTCTTTCCGAATCAAATCCATCCACCTTAAAAAACGGATTATTTTCAACTATAGATTTCAATTCTTCAGGAGTAAGAATTAAAACAGGAACTTCAAACTGATACGTTTCAAAAATGGCTGTTTCAACTTTAGAACTCAACTCTTTTATAGAAAACTCATTCTTCGATTTAAAAACAACATTTCCACTTTGAATATACGTTACAACATTTTCAAAACCAATTTGTTCAAACAATGCTTTTAAATCAGCCATCAAAATTTTCTTATGACCACTAACATTTATCCCTCTTAAAATTGAGATGTATGTTTTCATTTTAAAAAACTATTTAAGAAATAAACAATTTTCTTATCCCGATAAAAAATAGAATAAATAAACTGTATACACTGAAAAACAGGATTATAAACTCTTTCAGATTCAATACCAATAAAACGGACATAATCAACAATTGAAAACCTAAACCATAGATAGAAACCATACTCATAAACCATTTAGGAATCGTTCTTACTTTAGATGCGCTAAAGTCTAACTTATAGATAATCCAATCAAAAGAACCGTATAAAAAACGATACAAACGGTACAAAAAAGTAACCATTTTTTGAGATTCTCCAGGTAGAGCAGTTGGAACCGTATTTTCAAAAATACGACTTGTTGTATCCCCGTTTATAGACTTATTTCGAAGAATTACATAATAGAAATTATACAATGTGCCCTGCATTTGAAAACAAAGGAAAGCAAAAAATGCAATTGAAAATGGGATATAAGTAACATACGCAAAAGTGATAAATAATAAAAAATTAATAAGAATATCCGAAATAGAATCCAAATATCTACCAGTATATGAAGGCGTTTTCTTAAGTCTTGCTAATTCACCGTCTGCTGCATCAATGATTGATTTAAGAAGAATAAAAAAACCTGCTAATATGTATTTTTCTTGCAAAATACATACAATCGAAATAAGAGCAGAGAGCACAAACATCCACGTTACATGAATTGGAGTAACTTTAGTATTTTTAAATAAATTAGCGATTAACTTGCCACCCGATCTTCCATAATCTGAAAAATCTAAAAATTTGTTTTCGTCTGATAATTTAGACATTAAGTTCTTGAATTAAGATTATTAAAAGAAAAATTAAAATTCAAAGAAATCATTTATATCTCTTCTATCTTTTTTGGTTGGCTTTCCTGTACCATTTTCTCTATAAACAGATTGTGTTAAAGAATACAAACGATATTTTTCCTTTTCATCATCAGGTGTTACATCAATAACGTATTCTTCCACAAGTTTAGCTCCAATTCTTTTGTCTAATAACTGAAGTATTTTATAACTATAAACAGCGGTATTTTTAGAAATTTGAATAGTATCCCCTACTTTGGGTTCACGTGAAGCTTTAAGTTGAGCATTATTAAGCTTAATTTTACCCTTAGAAATAGCTTCTGAAGCCTGTGAACGAGTTTTAGCCAGTCTAACGCACCACACGTATTTATCGAATCTAAATGCCATCACGAAGCTTTTTTGGTAAAGCTGAATATATTAAATTATAAGAATGATCAATCAATTCAAGAATAAGCTCTTTGGAAACATCTTGATTAATTGTAACAGTAATCCAATGCTTTTTATTCATGTGATATGCAGGAATAATTCCGGAATGAGATTCTTTTAACTCAATAACTCTATCAGGATCACATTTTAAATTTACACCCGAAAAATTATCGATATCAAACAAAGCGAACATCTTGCCTCCTACTTTAAACACTAAAGTACTTTGATTAAAAGGAAACGTTTCTTCAACGCCTCCTTTTAAAGTACAATATTTCCAGATAAATTCAATATCCACAATCAATAAGAACTTACTTCTTAATGAATTCCTGGAGCAAAATCATTGTGACCCAAATCATACATCATTTTAGTATGAGATGCAATCGCATTCCCCCATGTTCTTTGTGAATGATATGGTAAGTTATATTCTAACGCAGTTTCTTTAACAATTTTTGAAATTTTGCTGTAATGGATGTGGCAGATATTTGGAAATAAATGGTGTTCCACTTGGTAATTTAAACCTCCAACATACCATGAAAATAATTTAGCTCCTGGTGCAAAATTAGAAGTACTCAATAACTGATTAATTGCCCAATCTTCTTCGATATTTCCTGTAGAATCAGGCAATAAAAATTCGGAAGTTGGAACAATATGTGCCGGTTGAAAAATTGCTCCTAAAATTACTCCACAAACAAAATGCATTGTTAAATAGCAAGCGATTGTTGCACCTGTAGATAATGGTGAATACATTAATGGAAGTCCCAAAACAACTATATAATACAGAAATTTAGAAACTAAAAGAATTAACAAACTTGAAATAAAACGAACGTTTTGAGTTTGTAATAATTCTTTGTTCTTATATCTCCAAAGTTGTTTAAAATCTTTAGTAGTCGACCATAACATTGTCATCATACCATATAAAAACCATGCATAAATGTGTTGGTATTTATGAGCTGCTCTTCTTGGTTCGTGAGGAGAAAAACGCAAAGTTGAACCTGGATTCAAATCTTCATCCATACCATTAATATTAGTATAACTATGGTGTAGAACATTATGTTGAATTCTCCAATTAACATCATGTCCACCAACCAATGTAATAATATATCCTAATACTTTATTAACCGTTTGATTTTTAGAATATGCCCCGTGATTTGCATCATGCATAATTGAAAGACCAATTCCAGCCATACCAATACCCATAATTGCCCACATCAAGAAAATCATAAAAGGATTTTCAAAATAGAACAAAATAGATAAAAAAGGAATCACATAGATGGAGATCATTACAATCGTTTTAAAAACCATTTCAGCATTTCCATGCCGTGAAATGTTATTTGATTTGAAATGGTCGTTTACCCTCTTTTGTAAAACTTTATAAAAATCATTATTGGGTCGGGTCACAAACTTAACTACTGGGATTTTCATAATATTTATTTTAAATTATATAACACAAAAATACGTATTAAAATGTATAAAAAAATAACTGACGACAAAGTTTTCAGTTATAAAATGTTAAAACCTTAATAAAAAATTAAAATAAAACACAATATATATCATTACTTTTGATTTAGTTAAACAAATAATTTTTTACTGTCAAAAATTTTCAAAAAAATGATTCAATTACCTTACTGTTGTAATTTATTAATCAGAAAAAGATTTCCAACAAAAGAAGTTAGCATTGGTAATTTAAAACTTGGAGGAGATAATCCAATTAGATTGCAATCGATGACCACCACAGATACAATGGACACAGAAAAATCAGTAGCGGAAGCTATAAGAATGATTGATGCTGGTTGTGAATTAGTTAGATTAACTGCTCCAAGTAAAAAAGAAGCCGAAAATTTAGGTGTTATTAGAAAACTGTTAAATGAAAAAGGATACACAACACCATTAGTTGCCGACATTCATTTTACACCGAATGCCGCTGAAATTGCCGCAAAATTGATTGAAAAAGTACGAATTAATCCAGGTAACTATGCGGATAAAAAGAAATTTGAGGAAATCGAATATACAGATAGTACCTATCAAGAAGAACTTGAAAGAATAGAAACAAAATTCACACCACTCGTTCTACTTTGTAAAAAAGAAGGTACAGCCATGCGAATTGGAACAAATCACGGATCTCTATCAGATAGAATACTAAGTAGATTCGGAGACACACCTGAAGGAATGGTTGAATCAGCAATGGAATTTATACGTATCTGTCAAAAATATGATTACCATGAATTAGTTATATCTATGAAATCAAGTAATACACTTGTTATGGTTCAAGCTTACAGATTATTAGTTGCAAAAATGATAGAAGCTGGAATGAATTATCCTCTACATCTTGGAGTAACGGAAGCTGGTGATGGTGAAGACGGAAGAATTAAATCAGCCGTTGGAATTGGAGCATTGTTAGAAGATGGTTTAGGAGATACTATAAGAGTCTCTTTAACAGAGGATCCAGAATTTGAAATTCCAGTTGCACGAAAACTAGCAGAGAAATTTATGTCTACTTCAAACATTTTTGAAATTGAAACAAATGAACAAATCAAACTACCCTATTCTCCATTTAATTACGAAAGAAGGATTTCGAAAGAAATAGACATCATAGGAGGAAAGCACACACCAATAGTTGTAGCTGATTTAAGTACTAAAAACGAAATTAAACCAGCAAACTTTTTTGGATTTGGATACAATTATTCTGTTCAATTAGATAAATGGTCACTACAAGAACAAGCGGCCGATTTCGTATATATAGGTGAAAATGAGATAAACTTCGAAATTCCAGGAACTTTAAGAATTGTTGTTGATTACCAGAAATGGAACACTTCGTATTCAACTAAAAAAGGATACTATCCACTTCTACAAAAAAACGAACTGAATCTTGTAACAGACTTAAATTCAATATTTCTAATTGAAGTTGATGCCGAAGAAAACAATTTAGATTGGATATTAAACTACCCTAATTGTTTACTTGTTTTAAAAACAGAATATTCAAACAAAACACAATTATTTCGCAATTTTCGAATTAATTTAGCGAATATAAATGTACTAAATCCAATTATTTTAAAATACATTTCAACAGAACAAGACGAAGAAACTTTCCAACTGAATGTTTCAAGTAATGCTGGTTCAATGTTAATCGATGGATTTGGAGATGGAATCTGGATCAAGGCTAAACAATCACTTCAACTAATAAATTCAACTTCATTTGGAATACTTCAAGCCACACGAACAAGAATATCCAAAACTGAATACATCTCATGTCCTTCGTGTGGAAGAACGTTATTTGACTTACAAGAAACCACCGGCAAAATCAGAGAAAAAACAGCTCACTTAAAAGGGTTGAAAATCGGCATAATGGGATGTATTGTAAACGGTCCAGGTGAAATGGCTGATGCTGATTATGGATATGTTGGCACTGGCCCGGGTAAAATTACATTGTATAAAGAGAAAAATGTAGTAAGAAAAAACGTAAACGAAGAAGATGCAGTTCAAGCATTAATAGATTTGATTAAAGAAAATGGCGACTGGGTGAGCCCGCCGATACAATAATGAATGCTTCGCATTGAATTATTTAGTCAGGACTGAACCAAATAATTAAGAAGACTTCAGGTCGCAATACCAAAGTAGGAGAATAGATATTGAATGGTTTTAAATTGAGAATAGGGATAGTTGGTGGTTGGGTTAGCCCTTCGATACAATAATAAATGCTTCGCATTGAATCATTTACTCAGGACTGAAGGCAATAATTAAGAAACCTTCGGGTCGCAATACCAACATATGAGAATAGATATTGGATGGTCTAAATTGAGAATAGGTATAGTTGGTGGTTCTAAAGAGATAGATAGGAGTGGAATTTGATTTACTAAAAGGATTTAGATATAACTTTTGTAAGTATTCTATTTATTAAATAAACTCACTTAAAATACTTTTTAAAAAGAACTTAATTCTTAACTTAATATAAAATTTAGATTTATGAGAACCTATTTCGTTTATATTTTATTATGTGCTGACAACTCTTTTTACATTGGATTGACTAACAATATAAAGAGAAGAGTAATTCAACATAGTACAGGAAATTACCCAAAGAGTTACACTTCAAAAAGATTACCCATAGAATTACTTTACAAAGAGATTTACAATTGTTTTTACAAAGCTAGTAAACGAGAAATACAATTAAAAGGGTGGACAAGAATTAAAAAAATAGCATTTATTGAAAATGATTTTAGTACATTACCAGGATTGAGTAAGAAGTTTTTTTAAGGATCGAAGGGGGGCACCCTTCGATACAAATATGAATTGCGTTAGCACTTCATTCAAATTTACTCAGGATGTCCCCAAATAATTAGAGCTTCGAACCACAATACTAACTTAGGAAGTAACCGAAAAAACAACTATTGATTAAAACAAAACCACATTCACATTCACTTGGCATTCAAGAAAAGAAGAATGATTAGCTGGGGAAATCCCTTCGATACTCACCTTCGAAAACAGATGCTTATTAACAATGTTTCACGTGGAACTGTTTGCCTAAATAAATAATCAAAACGGCAATATCGGAGGGGGAAACGCCACTAACCCGAGAAGCTTGCCCAATTGTGACAGGTTTAATTACTGATAATTTTTGTCTAGCCTCAGTACTTACACTAAGCATAACAGAATAATCTACATCAAGAGGAATAGCTAAATTTTCCATTCTATTCATTTTATTTGCGACATCTTCTTCACGCTCTATATAGCCTTCGTATTTTAATAAAATCTCTGTTTGATTAATTATATCTGGATGAATAAGCGATAACTTTGCTGCTAAATCTTTAGCAACAACACTCATCTCTAAAATATCAACAATAGTAATATGGGGACGAGTAATCAAACTACTTAACTTAACTTGTTGATTAATTACAGCACTATCTTTAGTAGATAAAACAATATTCGCAACCTCAGGTGACACACCTTCTTTACGCAATGCTTTCTTTAACTCAACAGTACCATTAATCTTATCTTCAACTCTTTTCAAAGCTTCGTCACTTGCTAATCCGATAGCATGACCAATTGGAGTTAGGCGAATATCAGCATTATCTTGACGTAATAAAATTCTATATTCAGCTCGACTAGTAAACATACGATACGGTTCATCAGTACCCTTAGTAATCAAATCATCAATTAATACACCAATATATGCATCACTACGACCTAGTATAAACTCATCTTGACTATGAACCTTTCTGTGAGCATTAATGCCAGCCATCAAGCCTTGACAAGCTGCTTCTTCATACCCCGTTGTTCCATTAACTTGACCAGCAAAATACAAACCTTCAATTAGCTTCGTCTCTAATGTATGTTTTAACTGAGTAGGTGGAAAAAAATCATATTCAATAGCATATCCTGGACGAAACATTTTGACATTTTCAAAACCTGATATAGTTTTTAACGCTTTTAGTTGGATGTCTTCAGGTAAAGAAGTACTAAAACCATTAACATAAATCTCAACAGTATCCCAACCTTCAGGTTCAACAAAAATTTGATGACGATCCTTATCAACAAATCTATTAATTTTATCCTCAATACTAGGACAATATCTTGGCCCCGAACTTTTAATAGAACCATTAAACATTGGAGAGCGATCAAAACCTTCTCTTAAAGTCTCATGGGTTAAAGTATTAGTATATGTAATATAACAAGGGCGCTGCTTAGTTAAAGGTACTGTTTCAATTGAATAACTGAACTTAGTAGGGTTAACATCACCTGATTGCATCTCCATTTTGGAATAATCTAAAGAACGGCCATCAACTCTTGGAGGAGTACCAGTCTTCATCCTACCAGCTTCGAAACCAAGTTCAATTAAATTCTCAGTGATACCTATAGAATTTCTTTCAGCAGCTCTTCCTCCACCAAATTGTTTTTCACCCATATGAATCAAACCGTTCAAAAAAGTACCATTTGTTAAAACAACAGATTTAGAATGTATATCAATACCTAAAGAAGTTTTAACACCAACAACCTTTCCGTTTTCAGTGATTAGCCCGACACACATATCCTGCCAGAAATCAACATTCAAATTTCTTTCTAACAACAAACGCCATTCATCAGCAAAACGCATTCTATCATTTTGAGTTCTTGGTGACCACATTGCAGGACCTTTAGACATATTTAACATCCTAAATTGTATTGCGCTTTTATCACTAACAATACCAGATCCTCCACCTAAGGCATCAATTTCTCGAACAATTTGACCTTTTGCAACTCCACCCATAGCAGGATTGCAACTCATTTGCGCAATTGTATTCATGTTCATCGTAATCAATAAGACAGAACTACCTAACTTACCAGCAGCATTTGCAGCTTCACAACCGGCATGACCACCACCAACAACAATTACATCATATTCATTTAACATATTCACAAAATTATACCTTTAACAAAGTTAGTGCTTATCAATAATAAAATGCTCTAAAAAACCTGTAAAAAATTTAATTTGTTTCACGTGAAACAATTTTATCTAAATAATAATTTTCTTTCAATCTCATAAGAAGTACTTCATCATCCAATTTATCTTTGTAACCGCATAAATGGAGAACACCGTGAACTATAACTCTTTGTAATTCTATTGAAAACAAAACATTGTTATCGTTAGCATTTTCAAAAACACGATCCTTAGAAATGAATAAATCACCAATAATTAGATTATCTTCACAATAATCAAAAGATATGATATCTGTATAATAATCATGTTGTAAAAATTCAATATTCATTTTTAAAAGATATTCATCAGAACAGAAAATCAGATTAACTTCTTCTAATTATTTACCTTCTTCAAAGCAAGTAGCAGACAACCATGAAACAAAAAATTCCGAATCTAAATCCGGAATCACAACATCTTCAAAAAAAACATTTAACATACTTATAATCAATTACTTACTAAAATAAATATTAACCAAACGACCATTATCATCAAATTCTACGTCATCGGCAAGATGTTTCATTAAAAAGATACCGCGACCATTTTCTTTTTCAATATTATCAGGAGCAGTAGGGTCTGGTAAATTTGCAAAATCAAAACCTTTCCCTTGATCAATAATAGAAAAACAAAACTCTTCATTTTTATCACCTACAGATACATTAACAACTAATTCGCTATTAAATAAATTACCATGTTGGATTGCATTGTTAACAGCTTCAATAACAGCAATTAAAACATTTCCGTAATAATCTTCTTGTACACCCAAATCGTTACACACCTTATCAATCAAGGATTCAACCTTACTAACAGCTTCAAATTCCGATGGAATAGATATGGTATCAACAATAGTAAAACCTTCTTTCATACTGTATAAATATCATCAATTATCAATTTGCTCGATTGAAATATTCATTTGCTTTATCCTTATAATATTTTCTATACAAAGGGTCAACAGTTCTTAATAATTCAATTTGATTGAGCTTCATTTTGGTATACTCATCAAATCTGATTTGGTTACCAAAATTTGAATTTTTTCCTTCTTTAGATTCTCTTA
>Ga0105054_10002405_pt1 | contig 29762 bp, 29 predicted proteins | sample BON02_FD_78091 | JGI IMG/M metagenome (GOLD analysis project Ga0105054, IMG submission 78091) | Freshwater microbial communities from Lake Bonney liftoff mats and glacier meltwater in Antarctica - BON-02 (megahit assembly) | ecosystem: Environmental > Aquatic > Freshwater > Ice > Glacier...
ACACTCGTCGTAAACAATGAGTTGCCGCTTGTATTTACGATAAATTCTGGCGCCGAATCATATGTCGGAAACAACCCAAATACTGTATTCAATGAAGCTGGCGATGACCGGATTTCATATGTAGGTTATGGCGGCAACACATATACCAATGTTACATTCGTTGTGACATATGAGGGATCCGCGAACTGGTCGAACGGCAACTCAGCTTCGCCAGCACAATATACCTCGCATATCGCGGTCATCAGAATTACATCTGGTGCGCAATCCGGGCAGACTTACACGCTAATTTTAGGGAATGGGCCAGACCCCGCCGCTGCGAACCCTCATAAAGGCACTGTTGATCATACATTCAAAAACGGTAACCACCGCGCAACGCCAGCCGAAGATGGCATTTTTTGTTTTGCGCGCGGAACGCTGATTGCAACGCCCGATGGTGCGATAGAAATTGAAGCCCTGTCGGTGGGTGACATCGTCACCACCGCTGATCATGGGCCGCAAGAAATTCGTTGGATCGGGTCAACCACCGTTGCGGCGCGTGGCATAAATCGCCCCGTGCGGTTTGCAGTTGGGTCTTTGGGCGCAGGTACACCCACATTGCCGCTGCTGCTGTCTCCAGCGCATCGCGTTGTTGTTTCCAGCACTTTAAGCAGGCTCTTGTTTGATTGTGACGAACCCTTGGTCCATGCCGAAGACCTTGTGAATGATGCCACGATCACACGCGCATCGGATGCGCAGTTCGTTCAGTATTTCCACCTGCTATTTGACCATCACGAAGTGATATTCGCAAATGGCGCAAAGGCAGAAAGTTTCCATCCGGGCGAAGCCGTGTACAGCGTTGGTGATCGTCGGATAGGCGAAGAATTGGCGCGCTTGTTCCCGGAAAAATTTGACGCAGACAGGTTTGGCCCTGCTGCGCACCCGACGCTTAGCACAATTGAAGCGCGGTTGTTCAGCGGCGTACTTAGCTAAGGCCCGAAACAAGGTTTAACCTACCGCTTCTTTTTGCTTTGCGCTGACTTGTGCACTTTGCCCAGTTTCCGAAACCGTTCGCGCGCTTCGTGGATGGTTTCGGTGCTGTAACGGTCTTCATCTTTCAGTTTGCGCCAGCGTTTTAGCCGCTCGGGGTCAAGCTTACCTGCGGCGACTGCTGCTTGAATGGCGCAGCCGGGTTCGGATTCGTGCATGCAATCGCGAAAGCGGCATTCGCCGAGCAGGTCGGTAATCTCGGAAAATGTTGCGTCAATCCCGGCCGCCGCCTCGGCCAATCGTAGGGCGCGCATGCCGGGGGTATCAATCATGCAACCGCCCGCCGCCATGGTGAACATGGCACGGCTGGTGGTGGTATGGCGGCCACGCGCGTCAACTTCGCGGATTGGCGCCGTAAGCTGTTCTTGCCCGGTGAGCGTGTTGAGCAGTGTAGATTTTCCAACGCCAGAGGAGCCAAGCAGCGCCACGGTTTGCCCCGGCCCACACCAAGGGCGCAGCGCGTCTATTAACCCCGGATCATGCGCATTCACCGCCATCACCTGCAAATCAGCGCTGAGGCCGCGGGCGCGATCCTCCCAATCGGCGGGGTTTTCCACCATATCAGCCTTGGTCAGCAGCAGCAGCACGCCAACCTCCGCTTCGGCAGCCAGCGCTAAATAGCGTTCAAGCCGCGCAGGGTTGAAATCTGGGTTGCAGGACGTGGTGATAAATAGCGTATCAACATTGGCGGCGATGGCCTGAATGGCAACGGCCTCGCCAGCCGCCCGACGGGCAAGAAAGGTTGTGCGCTCCAGCCGGCGCAGAAGCGCACCCTCAGAATCCAGCAACACCCAGTCACCGACGGCATAATCACCTGTGCTATCTTTGACCAACACCTCACGCGGGCCATCAATTCCAGTGGCGATAAGTCGGCTGCGATGTACTTCCGTAATGCGCAGCGGCGTGGTGGTGTCTATTTCGTCCAGCTCAAGCTGTGCGGTGAAATGGGCTGACCATCCTAGGCCACCCAGAGAATTTGAAAATGTCATTTAAAGCCCCGATTTGGCAGAACAGTTCCCAATCGGCCCTGCACTGCGGGGGCGATGGGTGGGTTCGGTCGGGCGCGGCCTAATGTCAGGCGCTGGCCCGAAGGATTGCGATGGCGTTCATAGCGTTTCCTCCGTTTCATCGGCGTTAGGTGAGAGGCTGGACAACGACCCAAGCGGGGCTCGTTACGGTTGCTTCCTTCCGGACCTGGCCGGGTTGGCGAGGCGCTCGCCCGCGCCAACCTCTCACCCCCGATATAGGGGTGGTGGCGACAGGGGTCAATAGCCCGCCAAGCGTTGAATCACCGCTGCTTCATTGCCCGCCAGCGCATCGGCCATATCCAACCCCGTAAGCGCACCAAACTTAAAGCCATGGCCACTATCGGCGCTCAGCACCAGTGTTTCACCACGGCGCTGTAGCAAAAAACGCTCATCCGGGGCCATCAGGTAGAAATTGGCCAAGGTCATGCGGGGTATAAACGCCTCTGCGTCTTTAAACCGGCCCACATAACCGGCGATAATTTTATCGGTATCTGCTTGGCTGGTTGGTCTATCTCGATACGGGTCAGCCACGCGGGAAAGCTTGCCAAGGCCTAGCTTCATCGGGATATTGCCAACAGGCGGAATGCCCCAACAATCATCGTCACCGCCAATACCTGTCCAACAGGGGCCAGCGGCCCATGCGGCGGCCCATTGCGGTGGCGGGTCGGCATATACCACAAGGCTGCGGCGCGGGGTGTAGGCGGCCATATCAGGAAAAATGTCACGCAAGCCAATGCCAGCGGCGACGATGAGTTGGTCGGCCTGCAAGATGCCTGAGGTGGTGGAGATCGCGCCGCGCGCTTCATCAACCGCCAATACACGGCAATTTGGGGTGAACTCAACGCCCCGCCTCGTTAGCCAGCCCAGCAAACCTGTAATAATTTGGTCGGCCAACAGCGCCCCGCCGCCTGCCAATAATGCAAAACGCACGCCCTTGGTTTCAATCATCGGGAGGCGGTGGGCGAGGTCTTCGGGGTCTAACACCTCATGCTTCACGCCCGTTTCAGCCAGCGAAGCGGCTGAAATATCGGCCCAATCGCCCGTCTCATGCGAAAGGCTAAGTGCGCCGCGTTCAACATAGGGTGCGGTGCCAATATCGGTAAAAAGCACATCCCATGCCGCATGGGCCGCACCAATTCGTGCGCCATAGCCCGGAAAGTTTGCATAATGCGGGCGAATTATGCGGTGATAATCCCAACTGGCGCTAAGCGGGTTGGGAATGGGCCCGGCATCAACCAATTGCACCTGCCAGCCCGCCCGCACCAATGCCCAAGCCGTGCAAAGCCCGTTGATTCCCGCACCAACAATCAGCGCCTTGGTCATTGCCCGTTCATCCTTATGCGTCTAGGTTCCTTTGCAACCTAGCAGGCAGTAAGGCAGCGGCAAGTCCTATGCGTTTGAACGGCGAAAACATTACATTTGCAGGCGGTATGTTGGACCGTGCCCAGCATTTACGCGCAACAGCCAGCGAATTGGCCGCCGACCCCGCCGCGCAAATGTTGCTGCTATGGCAAGGCAAGCCGCTACTAAGCACCGCCGATGGGGTGCAATTGTGCTGGTTACCAATGAGCCACGCCTTCACGGTGCATGCGGTTGATGCGCCTATATTCTTAGGGCTGATCAACAACGTGCCCCGCTTTGCGCTGGATGTTTCGGCGTGGATAGACCCAAGCGATGACCCTGAAGCGCGGGCGATATTTTTGGACCAAACCGAACAGCATCACCCTGACCTTCCAAGCGGCGCCAAATTCATAGACCTGCGCAGCACCATGGGTGATTTGCCTGCCGATGATGCGGGCGATGCGGCCACCGCCAAATCTATTTTGGGTTGGCACGAAACGCATAAATTCTGCGCAAAATGCGGTGCGCCAAGCATCAGCGCCGCAGGTGGTTGGCAACGGAATTGCCCTGTATGCAAGGCCTCCCATTTCCCGCGGACGGACCCCGTTGTCATCATGCTGGTAACGCATGGTAATGATGTGTTGCTTGGCCGATCGCCACATTGGCCCGAAGGCATGTTTTCGCTGCTCGCAGGGTTTGTTGAGCCGGGCGAAAGCCTTGAGACTGCTGTGCGCCGCGAAGTGGCCGAGGAAACTGGCATTGCTTGTGGCACGGTGGGTTATCTTGCGAGCCAACCCTGGCCATTTCCAGCCTCGCTTATGGTTGGGTGTCGCGCCGAGGCTATGGGGCGTGACATTACGCTTGACCAAAATGAGCTGGAAGCCGCAATCTGGGTAAGCCGCGAACGTATGTTATTGGCCCTAGCGGGCCATGACGCCGATATATTGCCGGCGCGCAAGGGCGCCATTGCACAGGTATTGTTACAAGCCTGGGTGCAAGACCGTTTGGATAATATTAACTAGGACGAAGACATGAATTTAGAACATACCCGCACTATTGCCGTATCGCAGGAATTTGCCTTTGCCGCAGCAAGCGATTTTGCACGCTTTGAACGTGAGGGCGCTGGTGGGGCGCAGTTTAAGCGTATCGACCAAGGCAATCCGGTGCAGGTCGGTGCCCAATGGAACGTAAATGCTGAATTTCGGGGCCGCCCACGCCGTTTTGTTATAACGCTGGTCGAGTTTCGCCCGAATGATAAGCAGGTATTCAAGACAGGTTCGAGCAAGTTTGACGTGCATGTAACTTACAGCTTCAAGCCGGCAGGTGCCGCATCATGTGAAATGACGATGCGAATTGAAACGGCGGCCCGCTCGCTGGCTGGGCGGCTTATTTTCCAAACGCTGCAACTGGCACGCGGGCGGTTTGAGCGCTACTTGGGCGAGGCGGCATTGCGCATGGCCACCCAAATGGAAGCCGAATACAAACCGACTTAAAACAAGCTGCCCTGCTTGCCCGGCGGTGGGGCTTTGCGCGGTTTTTGGTCAGGCGCTGTGCCGCCAGTTTGGGCGTCAATCCGGCCATCGGCAAATTCAACCTCAATAGCGGTTGATCCTTGCAAATCCGCCGCGCGGGTTGTGACCTTGCCACCGCTGCGCACCACGGCATAACCCCGCGCCAAAGTGGCCTGATAGGACAAGGTGTTCAATGTCCGATCAAGCGCGCCCAGCGAACGCATGGCAGCTTGCAATTGCTGCGTTTGTGCAGCCTGCAAACGCTTGGCAAACCCCGCCAAATCATGCCCCAGCCGTTCAGCCCTACGTGAAAGGAGCGCCGGGCTCAGACGTGGGGCGAGCTGTGAAAACCTGTCTTGGCGGCGGTGCAGGGCAGCACTTTGCAACGCCTCCAGCAACCCGCCCTGCTTTTCGAGGCGGGCTTCGCGGCGCAGCAATCCTTCACGTAGCAATGCCGGGCCAAACCGCCCTGCCCGGCCCGCGCCAAGCGCCAGCCGTTTTTGCTGCGTCAGGTGGCGCAGCGCGCGAGGTAAGTTATCCGCAGCATAATCCAGGCTCTGCCGACGTTCGGCCAGCAACGCCTCGGGTGATGGCAGCGCGCGCGACAGATCGCGCAAATTTTGTCTACGCTGGGTTAGCAGGCGCGCCGCAGCGCCTTGGCGGCGTTGGTCAAGCCCGGCAAGGCTGGCCATAAGGTCAGCCCGTACCGGCACTGCCATTTCGGCGGCCGCTGTCGGGGTGGGTGCGCGCATATCTGCGGCCAAATCTATTAGCGTTGTATCCGTTTCATGGCCAACGGCGGATATAAGCGGAATGGCGCTCTCAGCCGCCGCGCGGACAACAATTTCTTCATTAAAGCCCCACAAATCCTCAACCGAGCCACCACCGCGCGCCACAATAAGCACATCTGGGCGTGGAATTGGGCCCCCGGGCACCAGCGCGTTAAAGCCTTTGATCGCCGCCGCCACCTGCCCGGCACAGGCCTCACCCTGCACGACGACAGGCCAAATCAGCACGCGGGTTGGGAACCTGTCACGCAATCGGTGCAAAATATCACGTATAACTGCCCCGCTGGGTGATGTAACAACACCAATCACACGCGGCAAGTAGGGCAATGGCTGCTTGCGCGCCGCCTCAAACAACCCCTCCGCCGCTAGCGCCGCTTTGCGCTTTTCTAACATCGCCATCAGCGCACCCACACCTGCGGGCGCCATAGATTCGATAATTAGCTGATACCGACTTTGGCCCGGAAAGGTGGTGAGCCGCCCTGTCGCCACAACTTCCATGCCCTCTTCGGGTCGCATTGCAAGCTTATTGGCGGTGCCTTTCCAAATGACCGAGGCCAAAACCGCGTTGTTATCCTTCAGATCCAAGTAAATATGCCCGGATGCTGGCCGCGAGACGCGCCCCAATTCGCCACGCACGCGGACATGCGAAAACTCACCCTCGATCATTCGCTTCAAGACGCCCGAAAGTTCGGACACCGAAAATTCGGGGGCATTTCCGGCTGAATCGGGCGTGTCGATTAAAGAGTCCATTGTCTGTCCTTGCACCGCGCTGCGTGCAACCTTAGAACGACGCCAAGCAAAGGCCAAGCATGGGAAGCAGATGGATATTCTTATTTTGGGCAGCGGCGGGCGTGAACATGCGCTGGCTTGGGCCATTCGCCAAAATCCGAAATGTGACCGGCTGATTTGTGCGCCCGGAAATGCGGGCATTGCGGCGGTTGCCGATTGCGTTGCTCTCGACATCATGAACCCTGCCGCCGTTGTGGCGCTCGCCAAGGTCGAAAACATTGGTTTTGTGATCATCGGGCCAGAGGCGCCCTTGGCCGCAGGCGTGGCTGATGCGTTGCGTGCTGAAGGCATTTTAACCTTTGGTCCATCAGCGGTTGCAGCCCAGCTTGAAAGCTCCAAAGCCTTTACCAAAGAAATTTGCGATGCGTCAGGCGCACCCACCGCTGCTTGGGCGCGGTTTACAACCGCGCCACCTGCCTTGGCTTATGTGCGCGAACGCGGTGCGCCAATTGTAATTAAGGCCGATGGTTTGGCGGCGGGCAAAGGCGTTTTTGTGGCCATGACCTTGGCCGAAGCCGAAGCCGCCGTCGAAGAAATGTTTTCGGGCGGGTTTGGCGCGGCAGGCGATTCGGTTGTTATTGAAAATTTTTTGTGCGGCGAAGAGGCCAGTCTATTCGTGCTAACCGACGGCACTGACATTTTAGCGCTCGCCGGCGCACAAGACCACAAGCGCGCCTATGATGGTGATGAAGGGCCAAATACCGGTGGCATGGGGGCCTATTCCCCCGCGCCCGTATTATCAGACGCGCTGTTGGAACAGGCGCTCACGACTATCATCCGCCCAACCATTGCAGAAATGGCCAAACGCGGCACCCCGTTTCAGGGCGTGCTTTTCGCGGGGCTGATGATTGAGGACGGCGTAGCGCGACTGATTGAGTATAATGTGCGTTTTGGTGATCCGGAATGCCAGGCGCTGATGGTCCGCCTTGGGGGGCAGATGCTTGATGCGCTACTAGCCTGTGCCGAGGGGCAATTGGCCAACGCCCAGCTTAACTGGGCCGATGACCACGCGGTGACCGTCGTAATGGCGGCACAGGGCTACCCCGGCGCCTATCGTAAGGGCGAGGTTATTGGTGGGATTGATGCTGCCAATGCCCTGCCCGGCGTGCAGGTTTTCCATGCGGGCACAACGCTGACTGGCGATCAGACAGTTTCAAACGGCGGGCGGGTGCTGAATGTGACCGCGCGGGCCAATAGTTTGCAGGCGGCGCGCGATTTGGCCTATCAGGCCGTAGCGCTTATTGAGTGGCCGGGCGGTTATTTTCGGAAAGATATTTGCTACCGGGCGATTGGATAGCTGCAATCTAGCGCAGCGTCCAACTGCGCGGGGCTTTCCAGCAAGCCAATATCGGTAATCACAGCAACACCGTTCGAAATTGTGCCCACCAACATCCGCGTCCAATTGCTGTTGGCGCCGATAAGGACAGCCGTGCCGTTGCAGGCCCGCACACCACCCCAGATATTTGGGTCACCTATGCGGTGATTGGTAAAGCCTTCCACGCGGCCAATTTCCACCAATTGCGGGCTGGCAGTGCCTTGCAAGGTAAACATTCGCAGCACCCGGCCCAGATGCGGGGTTTCAACATAGGCAAGGTCAATTTGTCCATCATTGTTGAAATCACCAAACCCGGCAGGGGCCAACCAGCGATGCGTGCGGCCAATATATGGGGTGGCGGTTATCAGGCCGGTTTCATCATAAATCGCCAGCCGCGCGCCTTGGTTAATATTGGTTTCAACAACCACAACTTCAGGGTGGCCATCGCCGTTCAAGTCAACCACGCGCGGGGCGATATCTTCAAACACATGGGTTTCAGGGAGGCGCAGTTGCACATGGCGACGATTGGCATTTGCGCAGCCTGCACAGGCATCGCTGACCCAAATCCGCAGCCCACCCCATTCGCTGGTTTCACCAAAGACGCCGTGCTGATAACGCTCGGTCGGTTCAAAATATTCAGCGCTTTGGATAACACCCGGTCCGCCGAGTGCCGCGGTTCCCAAACCGACCAGCCAACATGATAGGGCAAGTGCCCGCATCAAATTTGCTTTTCAGGCATCTGCACAACCAAACCATCAATCGCATCAGATACCTTGATCTGACAAGTTAGCCGTGACCGCAATGCATCGGGCTGCCATGCGAAATCAAGCATGTCTTCTTCCATCGGGTCACGCGCGGGTAGCTTTTCAACCCAATCGGCATCAACATAAACATGGCATGTTGAACAGGCACAGGCCCCGCCGCAATCAGCCTCGATTCCCGGAATATTGTTATCGCGCGCGCCTTCCATCACGGTTAGGCCATTGGCGACCTCCACCTCGTGGCGGGTTCCGTTATGCTCGATATATGTAATTTTGGCCATGAAGCGTCCCTTTAAGGTCAGACAGATAAGCTATGTAAACCGTGGTTTTCTGACCTTCCAGCCCGCCTGCGTCAACCCCCATCACAGTTACGACACCCATTTCCGCCGGATCCGGTCAAATATTTGGCATTTAATATAATTTTTATTATTATTTTCAAGGTATTAGCCGTTAACCGTTCGATCAGATGTATTTTGAATTTTAGAGAAATATGTGCGAGTTTCTAATCATCAGATGGAGGCGACAATGGCACAAATTCAGATCACAGCAACAGAACATGGTTTCAACATCATCGGTGGCGCGGGCCAGCTTATGGCACCAGACACGCTTTTTGCCGGTGGATTGATGGGCAGCAACACCATGGTTGGGGTTGACCCGGCGCTCGGCTGGATTTGGGGTGATAACCTACGCCAAGCAACTTATGGCATGAATATCATTGCCGAAATGGAAATTTCAGGGCCGATGCAACTTGGCAGTTCCTGCGATGTTAGTGTAACGGCGATTAGCTACTGGCGCATGCAAGATGGTGAGTGTGTGGACATTGGGCAAATGATGCTTCCTGAACCGCTCATCGTTCAGGCCTATTGGCAGACAACCGGCATAGGCGAAACTGAAGGCTGGGTGGCCGAGCTTGGCGACTCACTTGCGCATATGCTGGCACGTAGCGGTATTCAGTTCAACGGCGGTGCGGGCGACGACGTTTTCTCAGTCAATTCGGATGCACTGTATATTCGTGGCCATAGCGTGCTGAATGGTGGCGCGGGCAATGATGTTCTGACCGGCGGCATTGGCAATGACACAATTCGCGGTGGCCGAGGGAATGACATTTTGGTTGATGCTGGTGGCGAGAACCTGCTGCGCGGTGGGGCTGGCAATGACATTATTACGCTCGGCGCGCAGGCCAGCGGGTCAACCGCCATTGGTGGTGCTGGGCATGACATCATCCGCTCAAGCATTGGGAATGATACGCTGATGGGCAATTCCGGCCATGACCAATTGTTTGGCGGCGCTGGCCATGATGTGCTGCTGGGCGGGCGCGGACATGACGTGTTGAATGGCGGCACAGGCAATGACCGCCTTGTGGGTGGGCAGGGCAACGACATTTTAGTAGGCGATGGCGGGGCAGATCTGTTCGCATTTACCACCGGTGACCGGGGCCAAGACATTATTCGTGACTTTGAGGATGGCCAAGACATGATCCAAATTTCAGGTCTGGCTGGTGGTATGGCCGGGCTTAGCATTGTGCAGGTTGATGCAAATACTGAACTATATTGGGATGGCCGCCTTCAGGTGACACTTGAGAATTATGATGCTCTGAATTTGAACGCAGATGATTTCGTCTTTATCTAAAATTTTCTAAAATTCAGGTTCAAACTTCATTGGTATTTGACAAAAAAAGGGGGCGCAGATTGCGCCCCTTCAGTCATTCATGTGGCGGTGCTTAAAGTTGCAACGCTACAAAACGGCCATTGCCATCGCGCCGCACGAGCATCAAAACCGTGCGCCTGCCCGCGTCTCGCGCGCGCTCAATTTGCGCAACAACATCACTAGGGCGAGCAACGGGGCTTTGGTTAACCTCGACAACAACATCGCCCGGACGCAGGCCTTTTTCAGCCGACTCACTACCGTCTTCTATCTCGGTAATGATAACGCCGCTTTCATCGGCGGAAAGGCCGAATTGGGCGCGCAGATCATTGTCGAGCGAAGACAAGGTCATGCCATAAGCTTCGGCCGGTGCACTGTTAGATTGTGAAACTTCTGGCGTCGTTTCGCCCATCGCCTCTTCCAACCGACCAAGCAAAACTTGCAGGGTAAGCGATTGGCCATCACGCATCACTTCAACCGGCACTTCCAAGCCAATCGGGGCTTCTGCAACCCGGCGCACAAGTTCGCGCGTATTGGCAATCTCTTGCCCATCAAAGCGCAAAATAACATCGCCAGCCTCAATTCCGGCCGCACGGGCGGGGCCATCAGGAACATCGCTTACCAAAGCACCCTTATCTGACGTAAGGCCAAGGCTTTCGGCAATTTCCGGCGTCAGGTTCTGAATGCGAACACCCAGCCAACCACGGCGAGTTTCACCAAATTCGCGCAACTGGTCAACAACATGCGACACAACGTTGGACGCCATTGAAAACCCAATACCGATGGAACCGCCTGAAGGGGATAGGATAGCCGTGTTCACGCCCACAACTTCACCGCCCATATTGAATAGCGGGCCGCCCGAATTGCCCCGGTTAATGGCGGCATCGGTTTGGATGAAATCGTCGTAATTGCCTGAAAGCGTGCGGTTACGGGCCGAAACGATACCAGCGGATACCGAAAACCCCTGCCCAAGCGGGTTACCGATGGCCAACACCCAATCGCCAACGCGCATCACATCAGAATCGCCAAAGCTAACGAAGGGCAGGTCGAAACTTACATCAACCTTTAGCAAAGCGATATCGGTGCGCGGGTCAGTGCCCACCAATTCGGCACGATAAAACTCACCGCTAAACAGCTCAATCTCAATTTCGTCGGCATTCTCAATAACGTGGTTATTCGTCACCACATAGCCATCAGCCGAGACGATGAAGCCCGAACCAAGTGCAGAGCCGCGCCGTTCTTGCGGTTGACCTGGGCTTTGGTTTTCAAAATCACGAAACAGGTCTTCAAACGGAGAGCCTTCTGGCACAACCAGATCACTGCCCGCTGTTGTGATAACTGTCGAGGTGGTAATATTGACCACGGCCGGGCTTACGTTTTCGGCCAGGTCAGCAAGGCTGCCCGGGCTGTCTTGGGCACCAAGCGGTGCGCTTAAAACGAGCATTAGCGCAGTTGTTGCGATTGTAATATGTAGCATGGCTCGGCCAAATACCTGCCGAGGCATAGGGGTTATAACTTCGGTCACAGTCAAAATGAATTCTCCCTTTGACGGATTGCCGGACGATTCGCCCGGCACTTCAATACTAATTGGTGCAGGAGCACCATTACACAATTCCATGTCAGTCGCGCCCGGTCAAATAGCCGTGATATCGGCGCTAACTCGCCACCCAAACCAGCACCAACCCTGCCAAGACAAGCGCAATCGCCATTTGGCGGAGCGTTTGGGCTGGCAAGCTGGCCAATACACGTAGCATATCACTAAAACGCGAAGGGGCCAGCGCTAGCGCCAGCCCCTCTGCTATGGCTAAAAAGCCGATGGCAAAAATGATCTTGTCGATCATTGCGCCGGTGCAGCCTCAGCCGGGCGACCCGTGCTTGAGTTGAAGTAGTCAAAGAATTCGCTGTCTGGCGAGATAACCAGCGTTGAATTCTCACCCGTCATGGCAATTTCATAAGCATTGAGCGAGCGGTAAAATTCAAAGAATTCCGGGTCTTGCCCAAAAGCTCCAGCAAAAATTGCGTTCCGTTCAGCATCGGCCTCACCACGAATGATTTCGGAATCACGCGTTGCGGCGGACACAAGCTCAACGTTAGTACGGTCAGCCTGCGCACGAACCCGCTGTGCAGCCTCACGACCACGCGCGCGCTCATCTGCCGCCTCACGTTCACGTTCGGCCTGCATACGCGCAAAGGTGGCTGCAAGGTTCTGCTGAGGCAAGTCTGCACGGCGAATACGCACATCCACCACGTCAACACCCAGCCCACGAACTTCAGCAAACACGTTGTCACGGATACGCGCCATAAGAACGGCACGGTCGGCAGACAATATTTCGCCCGAAGTCACCTCACCCAAAACGTTCCGCAATGCGGCGTTTAAGGAACGGCCCAATCGATCTTCTGCAGCCTGAATACTTCCAACGGCCTGACGGAATTGCACAGGATCGGAAATGCGGTAGCGCGCAAATGCATCGACAACCAATCGGCGGTCGTCGGCTGGCGTTACTTCCAGCGAATCCGTTTCGATCGACAGGATACGGTCATCATATCGAACGATTTCCTGAATGAAGGGCAGTTTGAACGCAATGCCCGGCGATTCACGCACATCACGCACCTGCCCAAATTGCAAAACAAGCACCTTCTGACGCTCGTCAATGACAAAGATAGAGGACGCAGCCAAAACGACCGCAGCAATCAGCACGCCCCAAAGAATATAAAGTTTGTTCATTAGTTTGCACTCCTGCTACGTAGCTCGCTCAGCGGCAGATAGGGAACAACCCCTTGCCCGCCCTGCGCGGCGCTGTCGATAATCACCTTCTGAACCGAACCCATTACACGCTCTAGTGTTTCTAGGTACAGGCGTTGGCGCGTTACCTCCGGTGCTTTCAAGTATTCGGCAAGAACGGCCAAGAAGCGGCTCGCCTCACCCTGAGCTGAGTTAACGACCTGCGCGCGGTAGCCTTCAGCCTCTTCCAAAAGCTGGGCCGATTGACCACGTGCTTCTGCAACGGCTTGGTTGGCATAGGCATCAGCGCGTTTTTCAAGTGTGTCACGCTCTTGCTCAGCCGCCTGAACGTCACGGAAAGCATCAATAACTTCGCGCGGCGGGTCGGCCTTATCAAGGTTCAGACGCACAATATTCATGCCGGAATCATAGCTATCCAAAGTTGCTTGGATTAGCGCTTCAACCTCATCCGAAATTTGACGACGATCCCGGTTCAAAATCGGCGCAAGCTGCGAGCGACCGATAACTTCGCGCATCGCACTTTCAGAAACAGCACGGATAGTTTCGCGTGGATCAGCAAGGTTAAACAGGAATTTCGCCGGGTCAGAAATATTCCAAACCACCTGAAAATCAATATCTACGATGTTTTCATCGCCCGTCAGCATCAGCCCTTCTTCGGCCCGGTTGCCACTGCCGCCAACACCAATATCTTCAATAATCTCACGCGTTACCGGTAAAATTTCGGCCGTTACGATCGGCCAAGGGGCAAAGTTTAGCCCCGGCTCGCCAATGGCTGAAAACTCACCCAATGTTAGTTCAACCGAACGTTCCTCGGGTTTGACCGTGTAAAACGACACAAACAGCCACATGCCAACGGCGGCAATTGCCACCAAAGCATAGCCGCCCCGGCCAAAACTTGGGCCAGTGCCATCGGCACCACCACTACCGCCGCCGCCGCCCATCAGAACGCGCAGTTGCTCTTGGCCTTTTTTGACGATTCTATCGAGATCGGGCATTTGGTTGGGCGGGCGTTGCCCACCACCGTTACCATTGCTGCCACGATTTCCACCGCCCCATGGGCCGCGGTCCTCACCCTTATCATCACCACCGCCTTTGCCGCCCCAAGGGCCGCCTTTATCATCGCTCATCGGCATCTGCCTTCTCTTGTTACATACGTAAGATTGGGTCTTCAGCACGGTGATTTCAAGTCACCTGTGCCACATCAATTGGGTTTTTCATAGTCACCAACTCTTCAGCCGCCGTTGGGTGCACCGCACAAGTGCGATCAAAGTCGGCCTTAGTGGCTCCCATTTTAATAGCTATCCCCGCCATTTGTATCATTTCAGCAGCGCTAGGGCCAACAATATGGCAGCCCAATACGCGCTGGCTATCTTTGGCAACGATCAACTTCATCAGCATCCGCTCATCACGCCCCGCCAAAATATTCGCCATGGGGCGAAAGGCGGCGCGATAAATTTGGATATCGCCGGCTTTAGCCGCCTGCTCTTCAGTCATGCCCACCGTGCCAATTTCAGGCTGAGTAAATACGGCTGTTGGGATCAGATCATGGTCTACCGGGGTTGGTATGCCCCTAAACACCGTATCAACAAAAGCCATCGCCTCACGAATTGCAACCGGGGTTAGGTTTAAGCGATTTGTAACATCGCCAACGGCATAAACCGACGGAATAGCGGTTTGGGAATAGGTGTTGACCGGAATTTCACCGGCACGACCAAGTTCAAGCCCCAGTGCCTCCAGCCCCAAACCTTCGGTATTGGCCACGCGGCCGGTGGCATATAACACCTGATCCACAACGCAGATGGTGCCATTGGTGCAAGACACTTGTAGCCCGTCATCGCGCTTTTCTATCGCGGTAACAACGGTGCCCAAATGCAGATCAATGCCGCGCGCGATCATGGCATCAGACACATGGCCGCGCACTTCATCATCAAAGCCGCGCAAAATTTGCGCACCACGATAAAATTGGTGCGTTTCAGCGCCCAAACCGTTGAAAATGCCCGCAAACTCACTGGCAATATAGCCGCCACCCACAACCAATACACGCTTTGGCAACGCGGCCAGGTCAAACACCTCATTTGAACTGATCGCATGTTCAGCACCCGGCACATGAGGCACAAAAGGTCGCCCACCCGTGGCCACCAAAATATGTGCCGCAGTAAAGGTTTCACCTGTGTTTAGCGCTACTGTATGCGGGTCGGCAATTGTGGCGCGAGCATTATGGGTTGTAACCTTGGCCGCTGTCAGCCCACCCCGATATAACCCTTCAAGCCTAGTAATCTCGGCATCTTTGGCTGCAATCAAGCGCGCCCAGTCAAAACTGGCTGGCGCGACATCCCAACCAAACCCGGCGGCATCTTCAAAGGCCTGCGAAAAGCTTGCCGCATAAACCAGCAGCTTTTTCGGCACACAGCCCCGAATGACACAGGTGCCGCCCATGCGAAATTCCTCAGCCAAGCCGACGCGCGCACCGGTGCCTGCGGCCATGCGCGCGGCGCGCACACCGCCCGAACCACCACCGATGACAAAAAGGTCGTAGTCAAAGCTCATTCAGGCATCTCCACTTGTTGCGCTGTGCCTTCGCCCGCAGCATCAATAACCCGCACGCGGCCATCGGCATAGCCCACCAAAACCGATTGCGCGATGTCAATGAACAGCCCGGTTTCAACCACACCGGGGATTCGATTTAGCGCAATGGACAAGGCCCGCTCATCGGTAATTTTACCCAAATTCAGGTCCAATAGATAATGGCCTTCATCGGTGATATACAGGCCGGCGTCTTTCATGCGCGGCGCAATTCTTGTATTAGCATAACCCATGGCAGCCAGCAGCTTTGCCACCAAAGCCTGCGTGGTTTCCCAGCCAAAGCGGACCACTTCAACCGGTAGCGCAAAGGCACCAAGCTGCGCGACTTCCTTGCTTTCATCAGAGATTACGACCATCCGGTCAGACGCCGAGGCCACAATCATTTCTTGCAACAAAGCCCCGCCGGCGCCTTTAATCAGGTTCAAATCGGCGTCAAATTCATCCGCGCCATCAACCGTCAGGTCCAGCCAGCCGGCGGCATCCAACGTGGTTAGCGGAATGCCAAGCCCCTTGGCCTGCGCCGCTGTAACCGAACTTGTTGGCACGCCAACAATGTCCAACCCGCCAGCCACGCGCTGGCCCAGCAGTTCAACAAACCAAGCCGCGGTTGAACCCGTGCCAATTCCAAGCCGCATACCCGGTGTTACAAGGTCAAGCGCGGCACGTGCCGCAGCGTATTTGGCACGATCGGCGTTGGTCGTTGGAATTTTCATCATAAAGTCCCGGCATTTGGTGTTTGCCGCTATATAGGGTGAATCGGCCTCTGGTGCGAGGGCGGATTTGCACTGTCTGCGCCTATACTCGGTAAAGTGTCGGAATCGGACTGGCATTTGGGGCGACAATAGCAGATATCTGGCGCAATTATTGGGGGAAAATCACATGTTTCTGAGCATTTTTGATATGTTCAAAATTGGCGTTGGGCCGTCATCCAGCCATACTATGGGGCCGATGGTCGCCGCCGCACGATTTTTAGACATGTTGCGCGCTGGCCGCGATGTTGTGCCGGGGGCGAGTGCGCCCGCGCGCCTTCATGCCAGCTTGCACGGCTCACTTGCCTTCACTGGCAAGGGCCACGCCACTGACCGCGCCACCATTCTGGGCCTCGCCGGATTTGCGCCTGACACCTATGACGCGGCGCGCGCCGATGCCGTTTTGGCCGCGATTGATGAAAGCCATATGATTGAGGTTGAGGGCATTGGCCCGCTCGCGTTTGACCCGGCGCGCAACCTTGAATTCAACTATGACCTAACCCTGCCCGGCCATGCCAATGGTATGATTTTTTCAGCCTTTGATGCGGTGGGCAACCTGCATGCGCGCCAAACCTATTATTCGGTAGGTGGTGGCTTTGTGATGACAGATCGCGAGCTTGACCAACAGCAAGGCCATATAGATGTGCCAGACGTGCCCTACCCGTTCCGCACCGCCAAGGCGATGCTGACAATGGCCGCCGAAAGTGGGCTAAGCATTGCACAGATGAAACGCGCCAATGAGCTGAAATACCGCAGTGCCGCCGAGCTTGATACGGGGATTGCGGCTATTTGGACTGTGATGGAGAACTGCATCGAGCGCGGGTTAAAAGGCCAAGGTATTTTACCTGGCGGGCTAAGCCTGCGCCGCCGTGCTGGGGCCATTCATACATCATTACAGGCCGAACATGGCCAAAACCAAACCGCGCCGCATATCATCAATGACTGGATATCAACCTATGCCATGGCGGTGAATGAAGAAAACGCCGCAGGTGGCCAGGTTGTAACCGCGCCCACCAACGGCGCGGCGGGCGTCGTGCCGGCCACAATGCGCTATTATTTGGACCATATGCCCGGCGCGACGCGCGACCGTATCGCTGAGTTTCTGCTAACCGCGGCGGCAATTGGTGGGCTGATCAAGAGCAACGCGTCTATTTCCGGCGCTGAAGTGGGCTGCCAAGGCGAGGTTGGTTCAGCCAGCGCAATGGCGGCAGGTGCGCTTTGCGCGCTACTGGGCGGCACGCCCGAGCAAGTTGAAAACGCAGCCGAAATCGCGCTTGAACACCATTTAGGCATGACATGTGACCCGATCAAAGGCCTTGTCCAAGCCCCGTGTATTGAACGCAACGGCCTTGGCGCCATCAAGGCCGTCTCCGCCGCCAGCCTTTCTATGCGCGGCGATGGCAAACACCTTGTCAGCCTTGATGCCTGCGTCGAAACCATGCGCCAAACGGGCCGGGACATGAACTCAAAATACAAAGAAACCTCGCTTGGCGGGCTCGCCGTAAACGTGCCGGAATGTTGAGCTTGTGACAATCGTTAGGCAAGCCATCGCCGCAGAGGCGCCCGACACCCCCATCCGCGGCATCATTCTGATGATCGGATTCAGCATATTCGGGCCGTTTATTGATATGTTTGCCAAGTTGACCTCGGCTGAAATGCCAGTGGGTGAAATTGCCTTGGCGCGGTTCGTTGTGCAGGGTGCGTTGCTGTTTGCCTTCGCGGCTGCAATTGGCGTGCTTCATCGTCCGAAACGGCGCGAAATGTTGCTTCATTTGGCGCGCGGTGGTGTGCTGCTGATTGCCACAATGCTTATTGTCGCGGCTTTCAAAGTCATGCCATTGGCTGACACATTGGCAATTTTCTTTGTTATGCCGATGATTGTTACGCTGATGGGCGCAGTGTTTTTGGGCGAACCGGTGGGCTGGCGGCGCATTGCGGCAAGTTTGGTGGGCTTTGGCGGTGCACTTTTGGTGATTCAGCCCAGCTTTGGCGAATTTGGGCTTACAGCGTTTTTGCCATTGGCAGCAGCAGTATTTTTTGCAATTTACCTGATTATGACCCGGCGCATGGGGCGGCAGATGAACCAGATTGTGCTGCAAGCCTATACAGCAATTGCAGCGGTGGTGCTTATTGTGCCTGTGCTAGCGCTTGGCCCAACAATTGGCTGGCAGCCGATTACACCGATCATACCGCAAGGCATTGATTGGCTTTGGCTTTTGGGTGTTGGGCTTTCAACAGTGGTGGCGCATATGCTGCTGACCTACGCCTTTGCCATGGCCAGCATCGCCATTTTAGCCCCACTTCAATACCTCGAAATCGTATCTGCAACGATATTGGGGTATCTGGTTTTTAACGATCTGCCAAACGCGCTTACGTTTCTGGGCATTGCCATTATCGTAAGCTCGGGCATTTATATCTTTTTCAGGGAACGGACGGTGGTGCTGGCCATAGCACGCCAAGCATCTGCGCGGGCAGAATAACCCATAGCCCTTGCCCATCTTGCACAGTAACCCGCCCCATAGCGCGGTTGGATGTGCCAAGCTGCCCATTAGGTGCCAGCGCCACCCCATCCAGCGGCCAGCGCAAGCCGGTTGAACGCGCCGAAACTTGCGTGAACGGAAACAGCGAAACACGGGAGTTTTCCGGTAGTTCAAGCGCAAGATTTTCGGGGCAAGCAAAAGCGGCATCCGTATCGTCAAGCAGCACAACCTCGTGCCGCCCAAGCCGCACAAGCGTTGCTGCATTGGCAAGGTAATGGTCCGCCTGCCCGCCTGAAAACCCAAGCGCTAGTATGCGTGGGGCTTCAATGAAGTTCAGGCATTTTTCAAAATCGGTTGTTTTTTGCGTTGGGTCGCGGTGGATAGGCACACCCGCCGTCCGCCAATAGTCTAGCGATTGTGCTGAATCCATATCACCAATAATCGCTTCAGGTGTTAGCCCCAGTTCCAACGCGCGGTCTGCCCCGCCATCGGCGGCAATAATATGACCACAGCGCGCCAGCGCGGCAATTAGCGCCTGAGGTGCTACTGGGCCGTGGCCTAGCAGCAATACGGGGGTATCAAAGCGCAACATTACTCATCAGGTGGGGCGTCAGGGTCAGCTTTGCCAACGCCCTTAAATATCGGCTTTAACGCAAAGGCCCAAGCTACGCCGAGGGTGACATAAATCAGCAATTCCAGCCATAATGTCGGGCGATCAAACATGTTCACCACGCTGACAGCCAAAACGATATAGGCGGGCAAGCCAACCACAAGCGCCAGCATGCTAAGCCTGCGGCGGGATTTATACGACAGCGCCATTAGTCTGCAAACGGGTCGGTCACCAAAATGGTGTCCTCCCGCTCCGGGCTGGTGGAAAGTAGTGCCACTTGGCAGCCGATAAGTTCTTCAACCCGGCGCACATATTTGATGGCAGCGGCAGGCAAATCAGCCCAGCTACGTGCACCTTCGGTCGACTCGTCCCAGCCGTCCATTTCCTCATAAACCGGGGTGCAGCGGGCCTGCTGGTCAGCAGCGGTAGGCAGGTAATCAAGCGCTTGGCCATCAAGCATATAACCGGTGCAAATTTTGAGGGTTTTGAACCCATCAAGGACATCAAGCTTGGTAAAGGCAATGCCATTCACACCCGAAGTTGCACAGGTTTGGCGCACCAAAACCGCATCAAACCAGCCACAACGCCGCTTGCGCCCGGTCACAGTGCCAAATTCATGGCCGCGTTCGCCGAGGCGCTGACCGTCATCATCATGCAATTCCGCTGGGAATGGGCCTTCGCCAACGCGGGTGGTGTAGGCTTTGACAATGCCAAGCACAAAATCAATCGCGCCCGGCCCAATGCCGGTGCCCGTTGCGGCCTGCCCGGCTATCACGTTGGACGATGTTACAAACGGATACGTGCCAAAGTCGATATCCAGCAAAGCGCCCTGTGCGCCTTCAAACAAAATCCGCTTACCCGCGCGGCGAAACTCGTTCAGCAATTTCCAGACCGGCCCGGCATAGGGCAAAATTTGTGGCGCAATTTCTTTGAGGCTGGCGATCAGCGCGGCACGGTCGATCTCTGGCAAGCCAAGCCCGCGGCGCAGCGCGTCATGGTGCATCAACAACCGATCAACCCGTAATTCCAGCGTGGCATCGTCGGCCAAATCGGCCACACGAATGGCACGTCGGCCAACTTTATCTTCATAGGCCGGGCCAATGCCGCGCCCTGTCGTGCCAATTTTTGCAACGGAATTTTGGCTTTCGCGCGCACGGTCCAGTTCACCATGAAGCGGCAAAATCAGCGGCGCATTTTCAGCGACCACTAGGTTTTCGGGGCTAATCTCCACACCCTGCCCGCGCAGTTTTGCAATTTCCTGCACCATGTGCCACGGGTCCAGCACCACGCCATTGCCAATAACCGAAAGCTTACCACCGCGTACAATGCCGCTGGGCAGCAGGCTTAGCTTATACACCTTGCCATCAATCACCAGCGTATGGCCGGCATTATGGCCACCTTGAAAGCGTGCAATGACATCAGCGCGCTCGCTGAGCCAATCGACAATCTTTCCCTTCCCTTCGTCGCCCCATTGGGCGCCGACGACAACGACATTGGCCATGTGTGATGATCTCCCGAACGATTACGGCTGGGTTATAGCGCCCAGCGCAACCAAGGGAAACAGGCAATGCGCCGCAGGTATGGATTATGCCAGCGCTTAAAGCCATTTCCGGCGCCGCCCCGGACTTAAACCGGGGCCTCATAGCCGCTAGCCGCAAATGAGAGGCCCCGGTTTAAGACTGGGGCGGCTTAGTTCAAAGTCAGTCGCTGCTTAATAGTGGGTGACGCTAAAGACTGTTATGTGTCCCGTCGCAAAACGGCGCATTGCCGGTCTGTTTGCATCCGCATAGGAAGGCGGTCTTGCTAGCCTCGGCGGTGAATTTCACAGGTTCAAACGGCCCACCTTTATGGCTGCTATCACAAAAGGGTTGGTTTTTGGATAGGCCACATTGGCACCAGAAATAGGTTTTTCCCTCGACCAGTTCGACTGGAAATGGTCCTTTTTGGGCGAGATTCGGAATATCAGTCATCGGCTGCTCCTTTGTGTTGAAGATAACCGTCGCAGGTTGCGCCTTCATGCACAACCTGCGGGTTACCAGACGAACTGTCGCTATCTCAGCAACAATCCGGTGGGCTTAGTCCAGCGCGCTTAGTAACGACTAAAGCGCAGCGCCTTGGCTTGGCGCACCTGCGGCAAAGCCTCAATTGCAGTCAAGGCAGCCTCATCAAGTGCTTCATCAATGCCGAGCAGTGCTATCGCCTCGCCTGCCTTATTGGCGCGGCCCAACGCAAAGGTGGCAATGTTAATGCCCAGCGCGCCCAGTTGCATGCCCAGTGCGCCAATATAACCCGGCGTATCGGTATTGGTTGTATACAACATATTGGGCATCGGCTCGGCCTCAAGGTTGATGCCTTTGATCTGGATAAACCGTGGCCGACCATCAGAATAAATAGTGCCCGCAACCGATCGCTGTTGCTTTTCAGTTGTCACGATCAATCGGATATAGCTGCCAAACGCGCCCTGCTTGTCGCGCCGGGTTTCGGAAATATTGATTCCCATTTCGCGCGCCTTAATCGGGGCTGAAACCATGTTGACCCCACCCTCACCCAGCAAGGGCAACAACAGGCTGGCCGTTGTGGCAGCCATCAGCGGTTTGAGGTTCATCTCGGCAACATCGCCAACAAACTCAACCTCAATTTCCTTGATCGCATTATCAGTAACCTGCCCAGCAAAGCCGCCGAGCAATTCGCATAGCTCAATCCATGGGCGTAGAATTGGGGCTTCTTCCGCTGTCACACTCGGGGCATTCAAAGCGTTGGAAATGGCCCCAACTGTTAGATAGGCCGACATTTGTTCTGCCACCTGCAAGGCTACATTTTCCTGCGCTTCCGACGTGGCTGCGCCCAAATGTGGTGTGCATATAACGTTAGGCAGGTTAAACAGCGAGCTATTGGTGGCGGGTTCGATCGCAAACACATCCAATGCCGCCCCGGCCAAATGGCCCGATTCCAACGCAGCTGCCAGCGCCACTTCGTCCACTAGCCCCCCGCGTGCGCAATTGATCAGCCGCGCACCGGGTTTCATTTTAGCAATACGCTCAGCCGAAATAAGGTTGGCTGTTTTTTCAGTTTTTGGCAGGTGAAGCGTTACAAAATCGGCCTTGGCCAGCACATCATCCAATTCCTCAACCTTGGTTACACCCATGGCTAGGGCGCGTTCGGCTGAAAGGAATGGGTCATAGGCGAGCACTTTCATTTTTAGCCCAATGGCGCGCGATGCCACCACGCTGCCAATATTGCCCGCCCCAATAAGCCCAAGCGTTTTGCCGGTAATCTCGGTGCCCATAAAGCGGTTCTTTTCCCACTTGCCAGCCCGGGTTGAAGTATCGGCCGCAGGAATTTCGCGCGCCAAAGCAAACATCATGGCAATGGCATGTTCAGCCGTGGTGATCGAATTCCCAAAGGGCGTGTTCATAACCACAATGCCGCGCGCGCTGGCAGCGGGAATATCCACGTTATCAACGCCAATACCGGCGCGACCAATAACGCGCAACTTGGTTGCTTTGGCAATAAGCTCAGCCGTAGCCTTGGTGGCTGATCGAATGGCAAGCCCGTCATAATTGCCGATAATTTCGGCTAGCGCGGCGGGGTCTTTGCCCAGATCAGGGCGAAAATCAACCTCAACGCCATTTTGGCGGAAAATATCGACGGCGGCGTCCGACAATTTGTCGGAAATTAAAACTTTTGGCATGTCAGGTTCCTTAGGCGAATGTTTCAGCGGCGGTGGCGGCAAAAGCCCAATCCAGCCACGGGGTTAATGCGGCAATATCGGCGGTGTTCACGGTTGCCCCGCACCAAATGCGCAGCCCTGGCGGCGCATCGCGATAGCCATTAATGTCATAGGCGGCTTTGGCCTTTTCCAGCTTGGCGCAGAGCGCTTTGGTAAAGGCGCGCTGTGCGTCTTCAACCAATGCCGCAAAACGGGCATCAGTGATGCGCAGGCACACCGATGTGTTGGAGCGGTGTGCCGGGTTTGGCGCGAGGTTTTCGATCCAATTGGTCTGATCAACCCAGCTTTGCAACGCGCCAAAATTGGCATCGGCGCGGGCCTGCGCACCGGCTTGGCCACCAATTTCAGCCAGCCAATCGAGCGCATCGGCAGCATCGGCCACGGCGAGCATGGAAGGTGTATTGATGGTTTCGCCTTTGAAAAGCCCTTCAATCAGCTTGCCACCCTTGGTCATGCGGAAAATTTTGGGCATCGGCCACGCGGGGGTGTAGCTTTCCAAACGTTCAACCGCGCGGGGTGATAAAACGAGCATGCCATGCGCGCCTTCACCGCCCATAACTTTTTGCCACGAGAAGGTAACGACATCGAGCTTTGACCAATCTAGCGCCTGTGCAAATACCGCACTTGTCGCATCACAAATCGTTAGACCAGTGCGGTCTGCCGCAATCCAATCAGCATTTGGCACGCGCGCACCTGACGTTGTTCCGTTCCATGTGAACACAACATCCGCATTTGGACGCACCGCAGCCAGATCTGGCAAGGCGCCATAGGGTGCATCCAAAACCCGCACATCGGGCAGTTTGAGTTGTTTTTGAATGTCATTGGCCCAACCAGCGCCAAAGCTTTCCCAAGTCAGCACATCAATCGGGCACGGGCCAAGCAAGGACCATAGCGCCATTTCAACGGCACCGGTATCAGAGGCTGGCACGATGCCTAGCCGATAATCGGCCGGTAGGCCCAGCAGTGCGGCGGTTTGCGTAATGACCTGCGCCAATTGCGCCTTGGGGGCGCTGGCGCGGTGGCTACGGCCCAAATGCGCGCGCGCTGCCACAGCATCAGCCGACCAGCCGGGGCGTTTAGGGCAAGGACCAGAGGAAAATTCAGGCCGCGCGGGCAAAGTAATTGGCTTTTGCACAGCGGGCATCACAGCTTGGTTCATAACCAGCTCCGTCGTCAGGGCGAAATTCCTGAGCCTGCCACCACTCGCCCTATCCAGCGACCTGCCCAGCACCCGATTACGCAGTTGCAGCATGGCCAGCAAGGGCCAAAACGTCGAAATATTCGGCCAATGGGTCATGTTCGGGGTGCCAATCAGAGCAAAGGTTTCCGATTGGCGGCACAGATGGCCTTCATGATTGCCCTCAGACATCGCCATAGGCCGGTGACAGCATTTTGGCGAAAACATCATCCGCCAAACCCAGCGAGACGTAATAATCGACTTTGCCCTATTTATCCGCAAAACCAAGTTTCAGAATTTACATATCGGATACTCGGTGCAATGCCGAGCGAACCGGGGTTTCGCGCGCTGAGCCGATCGCCTAGGCTGCGGGCAAATTTGCATAGCGTGACATTTATGACATCTCCTAAACCCAGTTCATGGGCCATTCTTGCGTTAACCGGTCTGGCTTGGGGCGTGTCATTTCCAGCAATGCGCGTCGCGCTCGAAGCGCTGACCCCGCTGACCATTGTTGCCATCCGGCTTAGCATTGCGGCGGCTGTTATTTGGGCAGTGGCGCGGGCGCGTGGCTATCGGCTGCCCGGATGGGAAACGCAAACCGAACGGCGGATTTGGGTGGCAAGTTTTGGCATGGCCATGCTGTCCAATGCCCTGCCCTTTACGCTGCTTATGTTTTCGCTCCAATTTGTAAGCGCAGGTTTTGCAGGCATTACAATGGCTGTGGTGCCGCTTTTGGTATTGCCGCTTGGCCATTGGTTATTGCCCGACCAGCGTCTAACAGCACGCAAGGTGCTAGGCTTTGCAATTGGGTTTGTGGGCGTTTTTGTACTGATTGGGCCGGGCATCCTAACACCCGGAACCGGTGGCATGGCCGAAGGCTTAGCGCGTGTGGGCTGCATTTTGGCCGCGCTTTGCTATGCCCTAGGCTCAATTGTAACGCGCCGCGCACCGCCGGGGCCATCATTGGTGTTTACAGCAGCGGCCTTACTGATGGCGACCTGCATTATGGTGTCGCTGGCATTACTGGTTGAAGGTTTGCCGACGGCAGGAACCCCTTCGGCATGGCTGGCAGTTGCATATCTGGGGCTGATCCCGACGGCTTTGGCAACACTGATGCTTGTTTACCTTATCAAACGGGAAGGGCCTGCGTTTTTGAGCCTTGCGAATTATCAGGTGCCCATTTGGGCGGTGCTACTGGGCACATTGTTTTTGGACGAAGTATTGCCGCCCAGCTTTTTGGCAGCATTGGTGCTCGTGCTGCTTGGCCTTGCCATTAGTCAGGCCCGCATCGGGCGGGTACGCGCATGATACGGGATGGCCGCGCCGTCGCTGCGGTGGCAATTCTGACGATGATCTGGGGCTCGTCGTTCTTTTTAACCACGCTGGCGCTCGAAGGATTTCACCCGCTGGCAATAGCATTTTCGCGGGTTGCACTGGCTGGTTTGGCGCTTGTGCCATTGGCCATTTTAACCGGCGCTGGCCTGCCGCAAGGGCGTGAATGGCGCACGGCTTTGGTGTTGGGTGGTATTGGGCTGGCGCTGCCGCAATCATTGCTGGCCTATGCGCAACTGGCGCTGCATTCCGGAACCGTATCAATTTTCATTGCGGCTGTGCCGTTGTTTATTCTGCTGCTTGCGCGGTTGTTTTTGGGTGAATTTATTAGCATCCGGCGCTGGCTAGGCTTTGCCGTAGGTTTTGGTGGTTTGCTTGTATTGGCTGGGCCCAGCGCATTTGGCGGCATGGCGGGCGATGGTCAGGCTGTTCTAATGGCCGTAATTGCGGCAATTTGTTACGCAATTTCGTCGGTGTCCATTCGCGGGATGAAGGGTATGCATCCGTTGCGCGCAACAGCGGGAGCGATGGTTGCGGCCTCTGCCGTATCGGCACCCTTTGGGCTAACCCATTTACCACAAGTTTTACCAGAATGGCCTGCAATAGCCGGATTGTTGGCACTGGGTTTGTTCCCAACCGGAATCGCGCAAATTTTGCGTTATTACACAGTGCGCCGTTCTGGGCCGGTATTTGCGTCAATCGTCGGTTACCTGATCCCTATATGGGCCGGATTTTTGGGTGTTTTCATATTGGATGAAACACTTGGGTTGCGTGAATTCGGGGCCTATGCGCTGATTTTGACAGGGCTTTTGGTGGCACGCGAACGTGCAAAGCCCTGACGGGCCCAAGCTGGGGGTTTCACACCCCCAGACCCCCGTGGGATATTTATGAACAAAAGATGTTTAGGCAGTACTGACGGCGTCAGCGATCGCGTTGACGACTGATTTCAGCAAGGCTGGATCGCTATGTTCGCCCATAACACGGATAAGCGGTTCAGTACCGGATTTGCGGATAAGCAGGCGACCTTCGGTAGCGAACTGGCGTTCTCCATCGGCTATTGCAGCAATGACGCAAGCAGCCTCAAGCGCTGCACGCGCCGGATTATAAGTGACGTTTTGCAGCAATTGCGGCACGGGTGTGAACACGCGGGTGAGGCGGCTGGCAGGCTCGCCAGTTTCCACCATCGCGCGCAGGACTTGCAGGGCGCCAATTAGCCCATCACCGGTGGTCACAAAATCTGACATCACGATATGCCCGGATTGTTCACCGCCCAAATTATAGCCACCTGCGCGCATATCTTCGACGACATAACGATCGCCGACAGGCGTGCGCCGCAGGGTGATGCCTTCATTGGCCAAATGCCGTTCAAGGCCCAGATTGCTCATCACTGTTGCCACGAGCGTATTTTGTGCCAATAGCCCGGCCTTGGCCCAGCGTGTCGCGATTAGCGCCATCAACTGATCGCCATCGGCAACTGCGCCGGTTTCATCAATGATGATCACCCGATCGGCATCGCCATCAAGGCAGATCCCCAGATCAGCCTGCTCAGCCAGCACGCGCGCAGCGGCGGCCTCGGGCGCGGTCGACCCACATCCTGCATTGATATTGAACCCATCGGGCGTGACGCCCATGGCGATGACTTCGGCCCCCAATTCCCACAACACTTCGGGTGCGGTTTTATAGGCAGCACCATTGGCGCAATCGACAACGATTTTGAGCCCATCCAGCCGCAGACCGCGCGGAAAGGTGGTTTTGGCAAATTCGACATAGCGCGAGCGATCACCTTCAATGCGACGCGCGCGGCCGATTTCATCAGCCGAGGCCAAGGGCGCGCCGGAAACGAGCAGCCGTTCAAGCTCCAACTCCACCTCATCGGATAATTTATATCCATCAGGGCCAAAAAACTTGATGCCATTGTCATAATAGGGGTTATGCGAGGCCGAAATCATGACCCCCAGATCAGCCCGCATAGAGCGGGTGAGCATGCCAACGGCGGGTGTTGGCACGGGGCCAAGCAGGTAAACATCCATCCCAACCGATGTTAACCCAGCCGTAAGCGCCGTTTCAAGCATATAGCCTGATCGCCGTGTATCCTTGCCAATGACCACGCGGTTAGAGCGGGCCGCATCGCGAAAATAATGGCCAACAGCCGCCCCTAATTGCAGCGCCAGTTCGGCTGTCATTGGGTGGGTATTTGCACGGCCACGGATACCATCGGTGCCGAAATATTTACGGCTCATGGCCTGTCTCCCATTGGTAGCAGGGCGCGCCAAACTGCGACGGCCTGATGCGTTTCGGCCACATCATGCACACGCAGCCATTGCACGCCTTGGCGTAAGCCCTCAAGTGCTGTGGTGAGCGAGCCTGCCAAGCGTTGGTCAGCTAGGGCATCGCCGTCCAATGTGCCAATGAACCGTTTGCGCGATGTGCCAAGCAAGATGCTGCAACCAAGCCCGTGGAACACTGACATCCCGCGCAGTAAAGCAAGATTATGCGCCAGGTTTTTGCCAAAGCCAATACCAGGGTCAACCAATAGCGCGTGAGGCGATAGCCCGCCAGCGATGCAAGCTGCAATGCGATTCGCAAGATAATCATAAATATCGAGCAAAACGTCATTGTAATGTGGGTTGTTTTGCATGGTTTTCGGGTCACCGGCCGCATGCATTAGGCAGGCAGGAAGGTTTAAGGATGCGGCTGTAGAGATTGAGTCCGGGTCAAATGATAGAGCGGACACATCGTTGAACAAGTTGGCACCTGCCCCGGCAGCGGCGCGCGCAACTTCGGCCTTTCGGGTATCAATGGAAATGGGTGTGGTTACCCCCGATTTGCGCAGCGCAGCGATAACGGGGATAACACGGCGAATTTCCTCATCAACCGGTACAAATTCAGCCCCCGGGCGGGTTGATTCACCACCGATATCCAGCACATCAACCCCGGCTTGCAGCATTGCCTGCGCACCAGATATGGCATCGGTTAGTGCATGATGGCGGCCACCATCGGAAAATGAATCCGGAGTTGCGTTGATAACGCCCATAATCACCGGGCGCGCAGGATCTAGCCCACAAATCTCGGTGCGCGGTGCGCTAAGACGGGTCCGTGCATCTTTCGGAATATCATCAATATGGGCGCGCAACGAAGGCTCACCCCTTTGTAATATTTCGACATATTCAAACCATAGGGGGCCACCGGCAAGTGCCAAGGCCCGCGCAGGGCGGCAGCTATCTTGCTGCACGATAGGGCGATAATAAAGCTGCATCAATCGTCGCGCCACTTAATGGAACAGCCGATTGAAGCCATTTGGACCTGCGGGCCTTGGCCTGTGCGGGCCACCAATCGCATTGCTTCATACAACTCGCGCGGTTCACCTTCTGGGCTGGGTTTACGGCCTGATGCATCCAATCGGCCACGATATTGCAACCCTAAATGGGCGTCGTAACCAAAGAAATCAGGCGTGCAAGCGGCACCGTATGCACGGGCTACGGATTGGCTTTCATCATGTAAATAGGGGAAATCAAACCCGTTTTTTTTGGCGAAAATCTTCATATTTTCAAATGAATCGGCTGGATAAGCACCCGCATCATTTGAACAAATCGCCGCAAAGCCAAAGCCCATTTCACGCAGACTGCGCGCCTCACGCACCAGTTTTTCAGTGATGGCGATGACATAGGGGCAATGGTTACAAATAAAGACCAAAACCAACCCACGCACGCCACGCAGATCACCCAAGCTATAGGCATTGCCATCGGTGGCGGGCAGTGCGAAATCGGGTGCCTTTGCCCCAAAGTCGCATGCGGGCGTATCAGTGCTGGCCATATCCTACTCCTACTCATTTGGCGCAGCATAAGCCACGGCCGCAGGCTGCGCCAAGGGGGGCTAAACTAAAGCCGGTTAATTTCGGCGATATCCAGCACATCAACGGGTAACGCAGTTTGCGCATCGGGTGCTGCATGGCCAACAATCACCAGACGCGCCGCATGAAAATGATCGGCGAACCAAAGCGCAAGTTCGGCTGGGTGGCGGGCATCGGCACGGGGGCTTTCAACAGCATCGAGCACAATTTTTGACGGCGCCCAAACTGAAAGCTGGCCGTGTTTTAGCGCCCAATCAAGCTCGGTCCGGCTATAAACGACCACACAGCGTTTATCTTGCCCGGCG
>Ga0105054_10002413_pt1 | contig 29726 bp, 25 predicted proteins | sample BON02_FD_78091 | JGI IMG/M metagenome (GOLD analysis project Ga0105054, IMG submission 78091) | Freshwater microbial communities from Lake Bonney liftoff mats and glacier meltwater in Antarctica - BON-02 (megahit assembly) | ecosystem: Environmental > Aquatic > Freshwater > Ice > Glacier...
TAGTTGGGACTACCATAATTAACTTCCTCTAAGGTAATTGAGATCGAAGCACCACTATTAATAAACATCGGGTAGTTTTGGGTGCCATCGGGGCCAGCGGTGGTGGTGTAAGCCAAACCACCTAATAATTCTGTCATACCACCACTTTGCGGATTAAGATCGTCTTGCTTACATTATGGGAACCGACAGGGAAGTAAACGGTAGCCTTCCCTGAGTCGATGGCAGCCTGGATTGCGGCGGTATCATCTCGACCATCGTTGGGCTTGACACCATAGGAGCCGACATTTGCCCAAGCAGTTTTAGCCGGATCGTCCCACGGTATTATCACTGGTTAAGCCCCGAATGTTGACCACTTGACCAGTGTTGGATGGTCCATATTCACGCTGATTTTTGAGGGTGATATTTTCAACCGTCTGACTGTTAATCCGAAAGCCAGTTCTAATCCCATATTGAAATCCTTTGACGGTCAGGTTCTTGACCAGGAGGGGGCCGATTTCATCGGTAAAGTTCAGATCCAACCCATTGATACCCGCTCCATCTCCAGATTGGATTGTGACTTGACGTACCGATCCTTGATTCACAGCCACAACAGCCAGTGGCAAGGCGATAAATGCGCCGATAATTATTAACTGTTTCATCGCTATTTTATTATTCATTTTTGAAGATAGTCATCAACTACTAGCACTTCTCGATCGCAATTTATAATCGATCGAGTACTTGAATTATGGCAGCGTTAGCAGCCATCACTTTATAGCCTTACCTTTAAGCTGGAGGCGAAAGTTTTCGATGATTATTACTGATAGCATCGATGTACCCATCAAGAGTATAAAAATTAGAGGCGACCACCTTGGGAAATAAATAAAATTCTGAAAATAGTAATAGCAAAAAAATGAATGGACGAGCCACATCGGGAAAGAATATTTACCGATATATGCTAATAGCTGAGAAAGTCTGATAGTTTCTATTGTTCTAACAACTAAGTATACGAAAAATGGTATGAATAGAAAATCAATTTTAGCTCCAAATCGGTGTCGAATAATGCCGAAAAAAAGTATGCCAAAAAATAACCAAATTACTTTGGTATTTTCAAGGTACTCGATCAAAGTACTTGAGAAAAATTTCGATCTCGCACATAGTATTCCTACGGCAAACGATATTTGCCAAAAAATAAAACTGAATACATCCGTATATCCTATCTTTAAAGTCCAAGAAAATAGAAATAGACTAATCGAAAATAAACAAAGTAGAGGAAGATTTTGCTTTCCTAGTCTAATGTAAATAGGACTTAAAAAGAGCAAAAGCAATACGAACATCCGAACAAACCACCACTCAGAGTTGTACCTTGCCGACCAACCCAAAAAACCCTTCAAGAAAGTGAATAAATCCGTAGAGTAACGGACTTCGTTTGAATTCCAAAGAGTTTCATTTCTAAAGAAAATCAGCCCGATTGGTATAAAAAGCAAGAAGTATGTCCAGTAAGTAAGATAAAAAATTTTGAGTTTTTCTAAAGAATATTGCAGCGGAGTTTTGTCAGAACGAGTATGTCCTAAGAACATTCCATATCCAGAAATAAAAAGAAACATAGAAACACAAATATTTCCAAAACTTCCCACATAAAACTCCATATCAAAGAAAGGAATTAGCGGAATATAATAGTTCCCATTTAGGAGGCGATCGGGGAAAGAATATAGATGGGTAGAGAACATTAAACATATAGCTACTCCTTTAGCAACATTTGTCTTTTCTTGTGTAAATTCCATATTATCGTAAGTATTAATATTTAGTAATTACCAATTGTCAACTCGCATATAATTTTTGGGAATATATCTACCAAAGATCGGGTAATTGTTTCTCCAAGTCAGATATCCCTGAAGATGGGGTGGCAGTTGTTTGTCAAATTCGATAATTTGCCTACTCGAAAGGGGAGACCTATCGCAGTAAAACGGATTTTTGGGACGGTAGCTAAAATAGTGGAAAAATATCGCCGATCGATCGGTTTGGATCGGCGGCTTCCCGCGATGATAGCAGCGGGCAGTGTCAGTAAAAATTACCGTTCCGGCTTGCCCCTGGCAAGAGACGAGCCAATCGGTGGCGGTAGTATTCAGGAACTCTTGCATTTGGGTATGGGTCAAACCCTGGTATTTGGGGAGAGTTGCCACCAGATAGTTATTTACGGCTGACTTAACGCACTGATAGGGGCCGCCAGACTCATCGACATTATTTAAATAAACGGCAACTTTGATCATCCGCCAGTCTTCTTTGTCACGGTGCCAAATTCGCGGTCCAGTATCTCTACCATCTGCCACACTGTAGTAAAACGATAAGCCACCGTACCCGACGGGTAACCCCAAATAGCATTCGACGATCTTCAGCAGCCGCTCCGACAGCCCCCAGGACAGAATTTCTGGATGTTTTAGCAACTGCTCGGCGGTTGCCATCAAGGTATGTTTGCCCGCATGACTGGGTGCGCGGGAGAGGTGGGCAAGTTCTTGGGTAATCGGTTCGGCCGCTGCTAGCATCTGCTGACTGTCGGGGATATCCAAAGCCGCTAATGACGTGAGGCAAAGTCCTTCTCGTTCGAGTTGTTCGGCAATGGCTCGTTCGCGCGGATCGAGCTGGGGTAGCTGTGGTTGGTGGCGGTCGCGCCACTGCTGATAGCGGGGAAATAGTACAGATCGCTCGAACCAATCGGTACTGTTAATCCTACAAGCCGTATCGGACGGGAGGCTTAATCCTTTGTTGACGACCCGATGAGCGAGATCGTAGAGCGGCTGGAGGTTGTCCCACCGCAGATGACGGAGCCGATCTAGGGAGTTAATACGCATAAGTATTTACTTTTTCTCCTAAGTTACTTGTTGAGCGCGGTCTGATAAATCTCGATCAGCCGTTTGCAATTGTCATCAGCAGTGTACTTGGCATCAAAGTCAGCCCTAGTAGTTAGCCGCATCTGTGCTAACTCGTGGGGATGTGCCAGCAGCCATTCGATCTGGGCGGCTAGGTCAGTGGGGTCGCTAGGACGGAACAGCAGCCCATTATGTTGATGATCTATCAGTTCGGCGATCGCGCCAATATTTGAGGCGACCACTGGCGTACCCTTAGCAAAAGCTTCGATCGCGACCCGTCCAAACGTCTCATACCACTCGGACGGAAACACCAAAAAAGCTGCATTCCCAACGATTTCATACACTTCCTCTAAGGGTCGGCGTCCCAACCACTCAATTTCGGGCATTTCTTGTACCGCTTCAGTCACCAGTCCTGCCATCGGGCCGTCACCGAGGATTTTGAGGGGAATTTTGCCGCCTAGTTGCCGCCATGCTGCGAGCATTACGCCTAGCCCTTTTTCGATCGACAATCGCCCGACAAACACGGCATAGCCACCTGTACCGTCACCTAGTGCGGGTACGGGATAGAGAAAGTTAGTCTTGAAAGCCAGCTTTTCGGCAGGTAGACCGCCTTCAATAAACTTGTGCATCGCAAACTGACTGTAAACAATGAATGTATTGACGACCTCAGTCCAAGTACCCAACAGGGAGTGCAGGCCAACTGTGGCGGCGACCATCGCACTAGCACTGCGGCTACCTCGGTAGCACCCGTGAATCACGCCCGGTAAGGGCACAGTCCCCAGGCAATCTTCGCAGACGCGACCAGCGCGAAAAAATAAGGCATTGGGACAGAGCAGTCGGTAATTATGTAAAGTTTGGATGACGGCTACACCTTCATCTCTGGCTGCATAGTAGGCAGCGGGGGAGATTAACGGAAAGGTGTTATGAAAGTGGGCAACTTGCGGCCGTTTGGCGCGGATGAGCGATCGCAACTCACGATAAACAGTACTATTCCACAAGGTGTTTTTGGCTAACAGCAATGGATTAATGGTCGCAATCCGATCGTTATCGAGGGTATAGCGCAAGACTTCATGCCCGTGGGATTCCAGCAGCGCAGTCTCGGTCGCAAAAATTTGTTCTTCCCCACCTGGTTGTTGGTAGTTATTATGGACGGTGAGAATCCGCATCTATTCCTCCTGGCTGTGCCAAAATTTTTTCGTAAACATCGGCGAGAAACTGGCCTTTTGTTTCCCAATTAAATAGTCGATCTACCCGCTGGCGACCCGCGCGCCCCAGCCGCGACCGCAATTCTGGGTCGTGAGCCAGAGTGGTCATCGCCGCAGCAATACCCAAGACTGCCTGCTCTGGATCGATCGCCGGAATTTTGAACCCAGTTGCTTCAGTGACCTGAACGGCGGGGCCGCCTAGATCGAGACAGATGACTGGTCGCCCCGCCGCCATCGCCTCTAGACACACAAAACCACCCGACTCATGCAAACTGGGATGAACCAAAGCTAGACAACTGCCCAAGGTCTGTAATAGCCGATCGCGAGGCATCTCGGTCAAAAACTTGACTCGATCGACAATGCCCAGTTCGACTACTAGCTGGTGGAGCGACTCCTGTTCCGGCCCACTCCCAACGAGCCAATACTCTGCCGCTGGCGGTAAGTCGGCTTGCGCAAAGGCGCGTAGACCTAGCGAAAATCCTTTCCAATGTAAAAATCTGCCAATGCTGATAAATCGTAAAGGGGCATAATCAGGTAATGGAAACTGGGCTAGATCCTTGACTTCTTCAGGCAGTAAGCCTACCTGGGACAATACTTCGACGCGACTTGCCCCCATTTTGGTCAAGCGTTGCGCTGTGTCTGGGGTCGTTGCCCAATTGAGAATGCTGCGGCGAACGGTCATCAGCGTAAACGGATCGCGTTCGCCCAGCCATCGCGACCAGTTCCGTAGTAATTCATAAATTTTGCCCCTGCGGCTAAAGTTACGCGCAAATGCTGGCGGGGCGGATTCGCCGCCACCAACTGGGCCAAAAATGAACGGCATCGGTAACAGAGCCAGAAAACTGGGCGTGGAATACTTGACAAAAGTTACATGATGAACGAGATCAAAGCCAATTTCTCGGTGTAAATCACGCGCCACGAAGTACGCCTGAATTTGCCAGAGGTAATAGTGAATCTGAATGGCTCCTGCCCCCCACTTCCAGGCAGCCCCCCCAATTGGTAAGGTCAAATAAATAAAGTGCAGATTGGGAACTGGATTGAGAGCCAGTTCGGCTTCGATCGCTTCTCGCCCATCATCAGGTCGGGTGAGTACCCAGACTTGATGATATCGAGCAACTGCGCGGGCAGTATTCCAGCCCACGCCCAATTCCGTCCCTCGTCCTGGTTCGCAAGCGTAGGCTGACATCAAAATCTTCATGACGATCCCGGCTCCTGGTATTTTCAACGAGATGTTAATACAGACTGACAAAGATCTAAGTACTGCCGAGTAATCTTCAAGTAATGAAAATCTTCAGATCGCTGCCGCGATCGATCGCGATAATGTTGTTTTAGATCTGGCTGGATCAGTATTTGCAGCATCCCCTTAGCTAAAGCATCCGGATCGCCCGTCGGTACCATCACGCCATCCTTACCATCCGCGATGATATCCTTCATGCCACCAGGCGCATCGGTGACGACTACCGCCGCTCCACAAGCCATCGCCTCTTGGAGCGCGATCGGGCATCCTTCCCAGGCAGAAGCTAGGACAAATAGATCGCACTTCGCCAGATAGCGATAGGGATTGGGATCGTATCCCGGCATCGATACCGCTGCGGCGATCCCTAGTTCCTGAGACAGATGTTCTAGCTCCCCTCTCAATGGCCCCTCGCCGAGGATTAATAGTCTGGCTGGAGTGACCTTGACTACCAGTGCAAATGCTCGGAGTAAGCTATCGAGTTGTTTTTGTTTGGCTAATCGAGCCACAGTGACGATCGTGGGGATATCTGAGTTTTGAAACCAGGGATGCTCGATCGATTGTGTTGCCAGTTGTCGCACGCGGTTGAGATCGATCGGATTTAAAATGACCTGCATCGGAAATTTCGCTTTAATCTTGAGTGTCTCCACCAAATCGGTAATCGTATCTTGAGAAACTCCCACTAGCCCGTCAGCAGCAGGATAGGTATACCGCATCAAAATGGGCAAGAAGCGCAGGTACAGTTTATCGCGATGTTCGATGCTAGCTTCGAGACTAATGATGTTGTGTTCTCCCAGAATCACTTTTGTCTTTACTCCCGCTAGATATTTTGCCCAAATCGCGACGATATTGAAATACCAAGGCATGGGTAAAATCACGTCTGGCTGATTTGCGCTCAAGTAGCGGATAGTTGCCATTAGTGAAAACATCGTCCGCTTGACGTTCAGAGTGACGATCGGCAGATCGGGATACTTAGCTAACTCTTCATCAGTGGCATCTAAGATCACTAAATGGCAATCTACCCCCAATTCCTGAAATCCTCGCACCAGTGCCGTGCAGAGGTTGGTAAATGCCCCGCCACTGATATCGTGGGTCAGGATGGAAATCTTGGGTTTGCTCGTTACTTTCATACTACCTGATTGTATTAGTTGGCAATTAGGACGATCGAATCGAAGTCAATCAGTCATCACCAGCTTGGTTACATCCGCTAGACATTGCGCTGCCGCAACTGGAGTATATCGATCCATAATCTGTTTCGATCGATCGCCCATCGCAGTAATTAAGCTAGGATCGTCTAAGAACTTCTGCATCAGATCGGCGAGCTTGTCAGGATCGTCAGGTGCAAACACGTAACCATTCTCGCCCGGTACGACCAATTCGGCTGTACCCGCTCCGGTAGAACATAGAATGGGTTTACCCAACAGCATTGCCTCCAGTGTGACTACGCCCCAGGTATCCTCCAAGGTGGGCAAGACAAACACGTCAGCCCGATCGAAATAAGTGCCAATCTGGTCATAGGCGACTCTGCCCGCCCACTGCACGCGATCGATTAGGTGATGTGCTTGGCAAAAAGCCGCCAATTCTGGCTGCTGGGCACCATCGCCTACTACTTGGAGTGTAAATCGTTCGTAACCTCTTGTTTGCAGTGCGACACAGGCTTTTAATAAAATCGACAGTCCTTTGCGCGGAATCACATGCCCAACAAACAAAAAGACGGGATGTTGCAGCTCAACTAGCTCTGCTGCCTTGCCTTCAGTAATACCAGGAAGTGTGCGCTCGTCTGGAATTTCATAAGGTTGGACAAAAACTCGATCTTTGTCTGCGTTTAAGATCCGGATCAGATAATCACTCCCAGCTCGACTATTGGTGATACAAGCATCCGCCATGCCTACCATCAGCCGCCGGATGAATAACCTCGATGCTGAATTGCGATAGTCTACCCCTGGCGAACTGCCCTCATAAGCAATAATCACTCGCCACCTAAACAGTGGTTTGAGCAGCAGTGCCAGAATTGTCCAGACCCCAAAGGAGCTAGCAAAAATCACCTGGGGCTTGCATCGCAACAGGTGAATAATAATTCCTGAAGATAAGTACGTGAAATTGTTACCGTAGCTACCCTCGTCCCGATTAATCTCAACTACTCGAAATTTACCAACTACTTCAACTTTGAGTGTTCCTTCTATTCCTTTGGCAAATCCAGGAAACAAGCCAGTAAATACAGTTGTGTTTGGAAAAAGTCGCGCATATTCACTCAACGCAGGCTGCCAGTAAAACCATGCTACTGGTAGCAGCCAAGCAATCCGAAGACTGTCAGAATTTTGCATTTTTAAGTACCATTTAAGTTCGGGATCGAAAGATTCAGCCAAAAACTCATTTGTTAAGATTCTTTAGCTGAAGATCGAGATGAGGTTTTTAGTTTGCTCATAGCGTCAGAGTTACTAAAAAACTTTTTTAATTATCTTCTTCTCCGACAGCCCAATCGGTTTCATCTGATGAAAAACATGCTGCTTGATTTACTACTTCATTACGGTAGATTACGTATCCCTGAGAGCCATTAAAATTAACTACTTTTGCTGGTACTCCCATGACGACCGCCCGATCTGGCACATCTTTTGTCACCACAGAATTCGCCCCGATCGCCACATCATTTCCAATCTTTATCGCTCCAAAAAGTCGGGCACCAGAGCCAATAAATACCCGATCTCCAACTCTGGGAACACCACTTTTTTCCCCTCTTCCATTCACACCGATTGTCACATCATTACTCAAGTTACAATATTCACCAATTTCAGCTTCGGGATGAACTATAATCCCCCCAAAGTGACCGATATAGAGACCTTTCCCAACTTTTGTATACTTGGGTAGATCGATGCCAGTAGTTATTTCAATTAGCTTATGCAAGATCGCACTTATCAATTTCAAAACTTGGCGGACTACTGGCGTTTTGACTTTTGTCAGCACCCAATGACTAAATCTATACTCTGCTAAAGCCCATAGACCTTGCTTAGTCAATAGTGCATACAGCCAAGAACCAACTCCCATATATACATATCTGTCAACATCGAATTTAAACTCATGCACGATAGTTTTTCCTGGATGTATTTTGGTTTTTTTCGAGGATCTCGCTTCAAATCCTGGAGCGATGTAAAGTCTAGTTCTACTCAACCATTTTTTGAGATAGCCACTCTAAATCTCGCTTCAGCTCGCCGAGCAATGCACCTGGCCAGTGGTATTTTTTCATGGGAAATATATGTTGATAAGGATGAAAAATCCTCGTACCCGTCTGAGTATTTAGATGTCTACAGATGGGGATTAAGGAAATATCAGTGCGCGTCGGATTCAATGGATTGGGATTGAGTCGGCGGTTAACCAAATTGCTCGTTCGCTGGAATAGGTTATTGGCATGGAACAATGGATCTGCATCTACCCACCATGCTTGAAATGGGTGATTTTTACAAAAGGGAATCCCAAAGATCTGAGCATAGATGGGAATTCTATATTCCAGAAACCCTAGCTCTGGCTGCTCGATCTGTGAATAAGGCTCTAAAAAAATCCTGGGTAAGCACGCGACGATAAAGATACATCCGAGCGGATCTTGCTGATAGTTATAAGTCTTGCCTACATACTTCAGAAATTCCATGTACTGATGCTGGTGGGCTGGTATTTTGGGAGTTACCCACAGCCAATCATTTTCAACTTCCGCGATCGGTCTGAGTCCAGATAGCAAGATTGTATCTGGTTTGAGCATCGAAAAAAGCTGCTCGATCGAGCCAAAAACTAGCATATCCCACTGGACGATCGCCACTGTATCCCAAGATAGGAATTTACCTCGCTCTCGATACCAATGGGTTAACATCAAGTCACCCTGAAGCCATTTCCACAGCGAATCCTTGTCTTCAGTAAAAGTATAAAAGTCATCTAGATATTGACCTAATTGGGCTTTGTACTGGTCTACTGTCGCTAGATCGCCTCCGTATACTCCATAAATAGGTGTAGTCGGATTATACTGACGGATGATTTCCAGACGATTCTGGCAAATATCTGGCTCTTTATAAAACCAAAACAAAATAGCTAACTTCATCTAAGAATTACCTCGACTTACAATGGTGAATTACTAAATCATCTTAAATTTGTTCGGGTTTTACCTCGTCAATTTAAGGATCGATTCAGATCGTCAGTCGCGCTGAGTTGAGTTTGAGCGATCCCCAAAATCTTCAGATATTTGCGAGTCGCAGCCTCCAAGCCAAACTGGTCGAGCCAGTTTGCATCGACCGATTTTTGATGACCGGATAATACCTGTAAAATGGCATCTGCAAGAGATTGACTATCGCCGACAGGAGTCAAGTAGCCATACTTACCGTCGGCTAGGATCTCGGCGGGGCCACTTTCACAATCAGTAGACACAACTGGTGTGCCCAACGCCATCGCTTCAATCAAGACCGTCGGTAAACCCTCCCAAGCTGATGATAGGACAAAGACTGAAGCCCTTGCCATATATGCGTAGGGATTTTGGACATATCCAGGAAAATCTACATCGGCTGCTATGCCTAATTCCTTGACTAAAGCTGCCAATTGGGGGAGATCGGGACCCCAACCGAGAATGACGAGTCGGGCTGGCTGCACCTGACGAACTTTGGCAAAAGCGCGGATCAGGTTAGGGAAATCTTTTTGTTGCTCTAGTTTGCCAACACCTAAGATCGTCGGCACTGCTGCCGTAGTAAACCAATCGTGTGCTGGCTGCTCCTTGGCACTTGCAAACAGCTCCGGGTTAATTACTGGATTATAAATTGTTTGAATTCGCTCTAGCGGGATCGTCGCCGTTTGTGCCAGATCTTGGGCGACACCATGAGAGACAGCCACAATTCCATCTGCCCAAGGATACAAGTTCCGGGCAAACAGCGGAGCCAATCGCCCCTTGAGTTTGGTTGCGTTCTGAGCTGTTTTAGAGAGTTGGTTATGTTCTGCTACGACTACCCGCAGCGGCACTCCAGCGATGCGTTTAGACAACAGCGCAATTTCATTAAGGTAATGATCGGCTGCTAGCAAAGCAGTTGGTCGCTCTTGCTGGATGTAACGAACTAGCCCTGGTATACTCATATACAAGTTGGGAGCCTTAAGATCGATAACCCTTGTTTGGGTAGGCATTCGCCACAGGTGAGTACGATCGCCTCGATTTAGGATTAAGTCAATTTTTACACCTAACTTTACAAAGTTATGTGCAAGATGAGCAGTAATACGCTCAATTCCGCCGCCGCCGAAAGAGCCGATCAAAAAAGCTACGCGTGGATTGATTTCAGGCATTGAAACACCTCCAAAATAGTTGTTGTCTTAGGTATTGTTAAAGAACTAAATTCACGTTTCTACCACTTGACAGATCGTGAATTAGATGGCAGCATTCTGATTAGGTTTAGTATCGGTCAGTAGCTGTAATCCTTAAATTCGATGCCTTCTAGATTCAATTTTTTGCTTACATTCATAGTGTTTCTAAATACTTGTTACCCTGCCTTAGCTGAAGGTGGTGGTGGTGAGAGCGGTGGCAACCAACAATCACCTCTACAAGCGATCGTTCAAATTACGATCGCGGCGATTATTTTGAGAATCCTGCACACTTTTAAATTGCCCTAAGTTAACCCACTCAACTTTTGCCGATAAGTCTACCGAACACGGCAGCTTTAGGCACTAATCGAAAGCTTTTTTTGACCGACAATTCGCATATTTTGCCAGCTTAATCCAATCATACTGGCGACAATAAGTGTATAACCTGGCTCTTCAAGCTGGGAGAAGATCAGACCAAAGACAAATATCGTGAGCATGAGGTATTTAGACGTATCGGTCACACAAACATAACGCCAGACTAAAATCACCATATAAAAATAAGTGCCTAATCCCAACAGCCCTAAATCTCCCCAGATGCCTGCCCAACCAAACAAAGGGGAAAACAAGCTGGATTGATCCCCCAACCAACTTTTGGATGTTGCCACCCAGATAGCTTTACTAGCAGGATGGATGGTTGCCCCTAGTGGTTCCAATAAATTCCAGTATGTCTCTAACATCCATCCACCCAATCGACCAACAGTGTGCCCTGGCCCTAAGCCAAGCCACCAATTGAGGGGGGAGTGAAAATACTGGGGCACAATCCGAAAGGTCGCGAATTTTAGCTGAGTTGCTTCCCCATCTGAACCGTAGATTTCTGGTCTAATCCAAGTTTTATATGCTGAAAGGTATTCAATATTGTAGATAGCCCAATAAAAGATACTCAAAGACAGAACACCTAGAATTAAGTAGATTACTGCCTTTTTAAGGTCTTTGAGATTGATAAAATATAGGAGTACATAGGCGACTATAAATGCTAGTAATACCTGTTTAGTATCTGAAATAAGTACGTGATTGAAACAAGCTAGCACGATCGCAATCCGAAACCAGAGTGGTTTATTTTTAGCATTTGTAAAGTAGTAAACTGCAAACGTCATCGCCACAGAACCACCAATAACATGTCCTGCTCCCTGTCCGATAAAAACTCCTTTAATATTATCTTCTAGGCCAATCAACTTGTCCATATGAAAGATATATTTCTGGACATAGGCAAAGAGAGTGTTGATTAGCGCAGCTTGCATAATCCAATCACGAAAGCGTTGGTAGCTAGCTGCTGTCATTGGTATACTGACGATCGTGAGAATTAAAATAAATGGTTCTGCTAGCAATAAGTAGTCTAAAATCGCATTGATGATTCCAGCTTGATTGATCAAAGCACTAGCAATAATAACAATTAGAAAAATAAATAAACTGAGTAAAATACTTTTTGAAATAGCGAGCTGTTTTGGGTCTTTACTACGAGAGTTAAACAATATAGAACCACAAGCAAGCGGAATTGTTATAAAGTGCAGAAAATTGATAACAGAAGGGATCTTGAGCGCAATCAAAACCCTAGGAAAGAGAGCGGTACCAAGTCCAAATAAGATCAAGTCTAAGTTCGTAACATACCCTTTTTGCTTGGGTTTTAATTTTAATGCTGTGTTCATTCACAAACCTACCCTTATGCTTCAACACCCGATCGTCTGAAAGTCTGAATCCTAAAATTGCCCCACAAAATATTCACTATAAAGCTACTTAGCTAAACTTATGTTGATGCTGGCAACATCACCACATTTACGGGTGCTGTGGGGGGAAAGGCTGCTCCAAGTTTTATCGCCATTTTTTCACCTTTGATTTGGACATTCATTTGGCGACCATCCCAAGCCCAATTAACTAAATTGCCTTCTACCAATCGACCTGTGACACTCATGGGCTGGCTGGGCCATTCTGGGGGCATTCCGGCTCCGATCGTCAAAACTGGCGAGTTGGTAGTCCGATCGACATAAGCCAACAGATCTAGTTGCAATAGCAACATTTCTGCGGTCGTCCAGTAATGGGGTGTCAGGTGTGACGGGTCGATCGATCCTCGCCACCGCTGCCATTGCGAAAAGCTCTGGGGTTGAGCGATCTCACCCGGCTGATCGCGATCGCCCGACCAGGTATATAAACCGGGCGATGCCTGATGTTGCCAAAACCACTTGAGCTGCGGCCATAACCGATCGGCTCGATCGAGCAAAACCCATTGATGGGCAGCGGCAATATTGGCGTGCATGGGAGTCGCATCCCGTGATGCCCACCGTTGCTGGAGTGCCTGCTCCACCACAGCTCGTCGGCTCAGTTGCTCGGTACGAGCATCGCTGTCAGCGATCCCACTCGGCCACAGACCGTTGGTAACTGCCGAAAATTCAGTTTGATTTGCTGTTTGCCAGGTAGTTTTTAATTGTGCGGCTTGCGATCGCCAGTGCTGGGCACGATCGGATTGCTGGAGCCGAGCGGCTAGGGTTGCCGCATCGAGCAGCGCACGATAACTCATCACACTAGCACCAGGGTTAATACTAATTGCACCTGGTGTATTTGTCATCTTGCCTGCTGATAGATCGACTCTCACCAGATCGGGATATTCGGCAAAAGGGAATTTTGCCCCTTCAAAGACCGGATAGCCTGGTCGATTGCTCGATAACATCGCCCCGATTAACTCAGCTTTGCGCTGGATATGCGGCCAGAGCCAGCGATCGTAGTCTGGTTGAGCGATCGCGCTTGCCACCTCTGCTAGTGCCCAGATCCCGACCGCAGGGATATCCGCCTCTGGGAGGGTGCTGTTGATGAAATCATTTTCGGCGAAGTAGGACGATAGCTGTTTGGCGACATCAAGCTGTCCGGCACGAGCTAGTGCGACCATCTGGTAAGCCCCGTCGCGGAACCGAGGTAAGGGATACCCGATCGGATCGCTGGGGTGAGTGCGGGTGCCAACTAGTCCCATCATCAGATGGGCAATTTGAGCCTTTAAGCTATCTACAAATTGTGAGTCTGGTAAATCTAGGGCTAAGTCGATCGCGCCCGTAGATTGCAGCGTCGGCGCAGGTGTCGGCTGACTATCTTCAATCAGGAAACCCCCGCTATCGCCTGGGTTTAGCTCGATCCGCGCATACCCCCAGCCCTGGGGGTCTACCCAGTGAGTCTGGGGAGATCGATCGTGGTTCCAACCGACTGTGTTTTCACTACCTAAATAAACTTTTGCCTGCTTGGGGATATCTTTAACGATCCAGCGATCGCTAATTAGGAGCCGCTGACCGTTCCAATCAAGCGACGGAATCGCCCCACCTGCTGGCCCCACGCTGCGAATCGACGCTACAATTCGCCGATCGGGACTAGCTAGCGATTTCAGATTGAGTTGCCATTTTCCGGCTGTGGGCATCGACCAGGATGTTTCATAATATTTGGTTTTAGTCAAGATTTTGGGTGTATTACTACCACCCAGGTCTGTGAATTGCTGTTGAATTTCGCTCAGTGGAATTCGATCGCTGGTGGCTTCGATCTTGCCCTGGAGATCGACCACCCAGATCGAAACGCCAAAACTACCTGGCTGAGGGCTAAAATTGCCACCAGGTGAGTGAAAAGCTCTCTGTTGGGCAGCACTTCCCGGCGCAGCCAATACGACCCGACCGACACTACGCAGCCAGGGATCGGCTGGACGCAGTTTCATTTGGGCTTCGACCTGCTGCTGAGGGGTACCATAATTCCACAGAGTGGCGGAGATCGTCCTAAACTGCGCTCGGTTATTTATCCCCGCACTGACGATCAGGATCGTTGCGAGGATCAGGCAGAGGGGACGGAGGCGGGTGAACAGACCAAACGCCGCTAACGTCAGTAATAGCGGTAGAAAGTGGAGAGAGTAGAGAAATGTTTCGCCAACGCCGTAGATACTATGCATTCCCATCTGAGCAATTAGGGTCAGCCCCAGCACGATCCGGAGCTTGTGATGCTGTTTGGTAGCCAAGAATCCCCACACACCCAATCCCAGCAAAGCTATCCAGCTCATGATGGCAATCTGCCCCCACCAACTTCCCGATGCTGGAGCCAGATTATTGACAGCAAGCTTGACCCAATCGGGACGAATGGGAAAGGCTAAGAACTGGGTGGCTGGCATCACCATGGTTTGGTAGAAGAAAGCACTCATTGTTGCCAAAATACCACCGGGAGCAGGAGTCGAGATAAATTTCTTCTCACCAATGAAAGTGCCTAGTTGGAACGGAAATCCCGCATTGGTAAAGACAATTCTTTGTAAAATCCACAGCCCCGTTGCCAGCAGTAGAGCAGTAGTGATGATTTTAAGTGCCTGCTGCCAGCGATGATTTACCAGTGTAGCTAGCAGCCCCACCATCAAATTTGTGATGGTGATGCTCACCGTCATGATGTTGACCGCAACATACCAACCCGGAGCCAGGGGGCGAGTTTGAGTAAAGGCAACAACAGCTAAACCTAAGATAATCGTCACCGAACCGAGTGGAAATGATTCGGGAATAACTAGCCAAAAAACTGAAGCAGCACTGACTCCCCCCAACACACTAAATAAAGTTGCATCCAGTCGATAGCAACCCATGATTCTAAAGAGGGCATATAACGAGCAAATCCACAACGCAGCAACGCCAACAACCACAACTCTGACGGCAAACAGGGGATCGAGGTGGAAAAGCTTGCCGACTGTAAAAACTAAGGGGAAAACAATCAGCGGAAATAGGGGATGTTTGTTATTGCGACCAAAATCACTATTGAGGCTGGTAATATTACCAAAAACAGTGGGAATATCGCTACCAAACCAGACATCTTGAGCGTAGAAATCGGTGAAAATTGGTTCGGGAATCGTAGTAGTACCCAGATAGGTAGAAATGGAGATCGCGATCGCTAGTCCCACAGCTATGAAAATATCTGCTCGATACTGGCGCAGATACTTTGCTAGTGGTAAATCTAGCTTGAAGTCAATTATTTTTAATATTTCCATCTTCACTGCCAACAACGACATCAAATAAGTCTTGACTTTTTTAGCGATCCTTACGACCGCATCCCAATCCTTCTAGCTGGTACACCCCCAACAATCGAGTAAGGTTCGACACTTTTAGTAACCACAGCTCCCGCCGCAATTACCGCACCGATCCCAATCCTGCACCCATCTAAAATTGTCGCCCCTGCACCAATCCAGACATCATCTTCGATCGTGATTCCCTTCAAACTTGGAGTTTGGAGTCTAAATGGCACATTCCGATCTTGGAAGCCATAATTAACAGGTACGATCGTGACCTGTGGCCCAATCAGACAGCCATTCCCAATCTTCAGATCGCCATGTCCATAGAGTACTGTAAATGAGTTGATAAAACAGGAATGACCGATTTCGATCGTGCCGCCATAGGTTCGGAGCATCGCAAATGAACTAATCAGGGTATTGTCGCCAATAATAATCTTGGAGCGGTCTGGAACGGGATCGATTTCTAATGTTGCATACTTACAGATCGTGATGTCTTTCCCCAAAAATATTTGGGTTTTGTTGCCAAGTAGATCCGCCCAGATACTCACATTGGAATTATTACCAATCTCGCCTAGTCTAGATTTTTGATAGAGCCAGATCGTATATTTCAAAATTAACCGAGGGTTCATTACATTTACTCAACTACCACAAATGCAGCTAAAAACTAGACCATTATATTCATTACACCAAGTTTTTTAAACCTGAAATCTGCTTGAAAACAAAAGTTAGCGCAAGCGCACTACTGACAACTAATAAGAACTCTGCTAATATTTCCAGCCCAGGAATTCGCTCGGATAGTCTGCTCAGAAAATTTGGATTGTCTGCCAAGATAACATGTGTAAAAAACAACTGAAACACATAGAGTCCTAACGAGTATTCTGAGATGAAACTCACAATCGCGGGGACTCTGCGCGTTGACAGCAGCGCAAGATCTAACAGGAGCCACGAACCAAAAACAAGTGAAAGTCTTGAATAGTGCATTAATCGATCGAGTAAGCTCCATTCTAGTAACGTAAATATTAAAAACAGGAAAAACAAGCTCCATAACTCAAACTTAAATAAGCGGGTCATTTTTGCAAACTTACCCCGCTCGAAGTCCTGTACGATAATCGCTGTTGCAAAAATATATGGTAGAAAATTTAGGGGATTATAATTCCACTGCACAATATTAGCTACTCTCATCACTAGCGATCCAATCTGAGGATTAGCATAAATACTGCGAGGGAGGCGATCGACGATCGAACTAGCAAATACGATGATGCAAGATATGAAAAGTAGCCAGTAGCTTATTCTTCTTCTTGCTGCAAAATTTTCGACTTTTTTAAAAACTAAAACTAGTAAAGCCGCAAGACTAGTTAAAAAAATTAAAGAAAAGAAAAAATAGAATGGTGAATTACCACCACTTACAATAAATTCAATCCATTTTCCGATCGATAGACTTCTCAATTTAGCAATCCCAGCACTTCCTTCTTTGAAGAAAATTCAAACCAATACAAAAGAAGTTAGCCAGAATAGATAAAGATAAATAAGTTTAGTAATTCGGTTTTGAAAAAATGTCTTAAATACTACTCTGCCACTTTTGAGCTGAAATAAAAACAGAGAAATTTGCAAAAAAGTTGGGACTGCAATATAGCTAAAATTGGTATATAGAAGATCGGTTACAGTACTCGTACCATAGATAGTTGTTAGATTAAAAAGACCTGTATGAGCTGCAACTATGGCAAGCGAGAAAATTGCCCTCAGGAAGTCAAATCCTTCAAATTTATGCATATTCTGGGATGATTAATCGTAAATTCGAGCTTTAAAAGATTTATTCGATCCTAAAAAATGAGTATTATCAAGTAATTTTTCCGAAAGCGATCGTCGAGATGCCACTCAACATCAATCCCAGTCCAATCCACTGAATATTAGTCACTTTTTCATTTAATAGCAATGCTCCTACAACTGTAACTGAAAAAACAGTTAGCCCAATTACTACCGGATAAACAGCAGACAAATTAAGCTTGCCTAAAACAAAAATATAAACAACTGTACTTAAGCCGTAAACAATCACTCCTCCTAATAAATTAAAATTTAAAAATGTTTGACCTGCACCCAGTTTGAGTAGTAATTGAGCTAAAGTATTAAGCCCCACTGTTATGAATATGAGTAGTCCTAGTAGTAGATGATTTGGCATGAAATATTTGACTTATTTGATAATTTGCTGATTGAAAATTCCAAATTTCCATTCCTTTTGGATAGGGGATTTGAACATATTTCCCGAATAATTTTTCCCACCAGCGGGGTGAATGGGGAAGTGAGGCAACTTGGATACTCCGACAACCTACCAACCATGCTCCCAAGAGATCTGTATGACGACTATCGCCAATTACGACTACCTGTTTGGTTGAAAGTTGCATTTGCCTCATCGCTCGATGAAAGGCAGTAGGAAATGGCTTCTGGGCTGGATGAATTACTGGTATACCCAAATAGTTCGACCAGTATTCAACCCGATCTCGTCTTTTACCATTTGACAGCAAGAAAAACTTGAAGCCTAATGCTCTAGCTCGATCGATCCAGGTTTCAGCATCGGGAGATAAATATCGATCGTCCTCGGAGACAATCGTATTATCTAAGTCGAGGATGATGCCCGCAATTCACAAAGATCCTAAACAATCGATATCGATCGCCGCTAAAGTATCTGCTTTGATCGAAAAGGAAATTGTGTTCATTTTTAGGTTGTTTGGACGACTATTTTTAAAAATAAATTAACTATTAACTGTCAACTTTCAACTATTTAAATAAATCCATATTAATCTTTAAACAAAAATTAATATGGATTGAAATGCATTCCAAATTTTGAGCCAGCCTCGATAAAGCTTATAATAGTAGCGAAATTCCTTAGGAAACAGTGCAGCATGTTTGGAGGCAATGTAGCGACTGATAAGTTTAGCTTTTTCTTCACCTCGAGAAGATGTACTTACTGAAATCAGTCGAACTCTATAATCAAATAGGACTTCTGGGATGTGATGAAGCTTATACCCCCTCTTAGCAATACTCAACCACAGATCCCAATCTTCAAAACCAATATACGGTATTTTTACATCATAAAATCCGCATTCTTCCCACACGGATTTACGAAAAACTGCACAGTTATCGATATAGTTATGGTTCACTAACCATAGTAAATTAAAATCTGGTACTTGACATATACCCATTTCTTCACCAAAAAACTCAACGTCACCGTAGACAACAGCGACATCGGGAAATCTATCTAGAACTTCAATGCTCTTGTAAATGTAAGCAGGTCGAATACGATTATCTGAATCTAAGGGCAAAATATATTCTCCCTGTGCCACCGTGATGCCAGTGTTTCTGGAAGCAGCGGATCCCTGATTTGTCTGCTCGATCACTTAATAACCGATATTTTTTAATTCATTTCCAAAATTACGGTATGCTTGAGCCGGAAGTTGTAGGCGACCTGGAGCAACGCGTAACTCAGAATTGTCAGCCCCAGACTGGGCGAATCCCACCAACCGATCGCTAGCGCAAGTGTTAAGAGGATTGCTGCCATCGCGATCGCGGTGGGAATAGCGACCATTCCAGACGCAATCGGGCGTTTAGATTTGACTGGGTGCTGACGATCTGATTTGACATCAAAAATATCATTGAGCGGGTAAAAGCTACTAGCAGCCGCACAAAACAAGCAGAATGCTAAGCTGCTCCCCGCGATCGATTTGCTGGAAACGTCAAAAGCAAACAGCGGCGCGGCAAATACGATCGAATTTTTTGTCCACTGTCGCGGTCGGAGTGCCTTGATGTGTGCAGCAAGCGACCTTAAATTAAATAATTTATACACCATCGGATTTGAATCCTCCTAAAATCTCTTCGTATAGGGATAAGTAACGATGAGCTTGAGTTGCGGCAGCAAATTCGCGCAGGCTTTTTTCACGGGCGCGATCTCGCAGTTGTTGATATCGCTCTTGGTCTTCAAGCACCCACACAATTCCTGTTGCTAAATCCTTAACTTCAAACGGGGTAGCAAGATAGCCATCTTGCTGATGCTCGACCAGATCTTTCAATCCAGTCGCATCAAAAGCGACGACTGGAGTGCCGCAGGAGAGCGACTCAGATGCCGTCTGACCGAATGCTTCTTGAGTTGATGGCACGATCGTCACATCCGCTGCTGCATAGACTAATGCGAGGGCAATATCGTCATGGATGAATCCCAAATAGTGAGCCGAGAAACCTAAGTCGATCGGCTGTGCGGGTTGAGACGAACCGAACACAACTAGTTCTAGTCGATCTTGCCAGCCACTACTACTAAGTTGCTGGAGAGCGGGGAGTAATAACTCGAATCCTTTGCGCGGATCGGAGGTGGCATCGATCGCCCCAAACAGTACCAATTGCTTGTCCTGGGGCAGATTGAGCAACTCGCGAGCGACCTGCTTATCGATCGGTTTATATGTGTCCGTATCGAGTCCGAGCGGGATCGTTTCGATCCGCAGATGTCTAAATAGTGAGCTGGCGCGGGCGCAATCTGCCATCCATTTAGAAGTTGCCACGATCGTCAAATTGAGATTTGCCCAAGCTTTAAGTTTCCGCTGCCACACCCACCGTGAGAGATCTTGTGACTTACCACTTAGTAGTTGAGGGCAATCGCCACAGGCATCCTGGAACTTTTCGCACCCCTGATTATAAGTACATCCCCCCGTAAACGGCCACAGATCGTGCAGCGTCCAGACTAAGGGCTTATTAAATTTGGGCAGCGTTTCAATTTGAAGATAGCCATTACAGACCCAGTGCAGATTGATGATATCTGGATCGATCTCCATCGTTCTGCGCGCTAGCACATCTGGGAACCACTGCGGCGAGAACATTGCCGAGTTGTGGTGGGGGTACAATCGCAATGGGAGGCTAGAACTAGGCGGCCCTAACTTGGTCAATAGCGACCTTTCGGCAGTGACAGTACTGTCATGACTGGACTTAGCTCGGACTAACATTTGCGAGGTGCAGCCTAGCGAATCCAACCCCCGATGTAGTCGATACGCTGCCCTTGCGCCCCCGCTATCCACATCAGAAGTACTCAGGTGTAAAACTTTCATTTATTTCCCAAATTGGGTACTGGAGAATGTTCACGAATGCTTGGTTAGTAACAAACCTTTTTGTTCCATTTCAATTAATGATGCTTGTAAGGCACTCGCATCGAGCGGTTCTCGATCCAAATACCACTCCAGATAGCTTGCTAGCCCATCTTTGAGAGAGGTTGGTTGCCATTTCCCGAAAATGGTTTCATACCGACTCAGATCGGCAACGGCATGACGGATATCGCCGACGCGGAAGCGACCAGAAATCTTGAAGTCGGCTTTTTTATGTAACAGGTGGGCGATGGTTTCGACTAATTCGATCAAAGTAACGGCTTGTCCGCTACCGATATCGATCGTCGCATCGATCGACCTGTCATCGACGGCGCATTTAATCACCGCATCAGCGACATCACCCACAAATACAAAATCTCTGGTGACTAAACCATCTTCAAACAGTTCTAGGGGAATACCCTGAGAAATCGCATTGGCAAATATCCCCACGATTCCAGTATATGGATTGCCCAGCTCCTGCTTGGGGCCATAGACATTTTGAAATCTGAGGATTACGACATCGATGTTTTGGCTATTGCCAAAGTTTTGGATCAACTGCTCCTGCCACAGTTTGGTCAATCCATAGACAGAGGTTGGTTTGGTCGTATGAAGATCGCTCATCGGCATTGCCATCAGCTTGTTGCCATCATCCCCATAGATATCCCAAATCCCTTGCTGCAAATTACTCACAGATCGCCCGGTTGGATAGTAAATCTTGTCGCCATCTGCATAGGCACCATCGCCATAGACCGCCCGACTAGAAGCAAGAATAATTCGACGCGGTTGGTGTTGGAGCTGGGCAATTAGTTCGAGTAGTTTCGCGGTACCATTGGCATTGTGTTGGACGTATTTGCCGATCTCGTACATCGACTGCCCCGTTCCAGTTTGAGCTGCCAAATGAATCACCACATCAGTACCTTCGATCGCCTCGATGTGTTCTTCAATGTCTTGCACGTCAGCCTTGATGCACTGAGCACGGGCTGTTAGTTCTGGCGCAAAACCCGATTGGGTTTTGTGAACCTGATCGTCTAGGGAATCGATAATGATAATCTCACAATCGATCGGCAATTTCTCGACTAGCCACTTACCAATGAATCCAGCCCCACCAGTGATTAAAATCTTCATAAAATATTTATTCCTTACAACTTAAACCGATTAGTAATTTTTGACTTCAAAGCGACAGATCCTAAATTCATCGAGCTGTTTATGTTTAAATCTCAGGAAGACTTTGCGGAAGAAATAGTAAGGGAAGGAAAGTGAAATTTTGGCTTGTTCCCATAAGAAGGGAATTACTCGTTCTCGATCGGCTGAAGTTTTAGTCTCAATTCCATAGTCATTTAAAATATTGCCGATCGGGACGCGGAAACCTCGGCGGTAGACGTTCATATAGTTGGAGCCATGTACCACTTCGATCCAGGCTGGCTTACAAATAATTTTTTTAGCAGAACTGCAGACTTGATAAATTTCTTTATGTGGTCTGCATAGGCAGGTATTAAAGGAACTAGGATCGTATTTTTCGATTAAGCTAATAAAATGATTTGCCATCTCAAAATCAAAGTAAAGTTTACCTTCACTTAATTGATAGCCAAAGATAAAGTTTAGGGTTTCTGCCTCCTGTTGACTAAAATTATTCTGAATCATCTCTACATAATCTTGGTGAATTGCATCATCGTTATCCAGCCAAGTTGTAATTAAGTATTCACAATCGGGAGCGACAACTTGACGAACTACCTCGCGAGCTTCTGACGGAAATTCGCCATAGGGTAAGGGGAAATCTAGATAGAGCGGTACGAAATTTTCCCACTTGGCAGCATATTCAGAGATTTTTTGTTTGAATGATTCAGGTGTGTCTGCATCAAAGAATACCAGCCACTTAAAATTTTGATTTGACTGATTACGAACCGATGGAAAACAATATCTATCGAATAATCTAAACCTATTTTCGAGCCAGACCGGATCGCATCCTGGTCTCAAGTCTGGAAAACTTCTGACGTTAAACTTGGTGAGAAAAAAATGATTGAACTGTCCCACAATCTACCTCTATTTGACAAGTTATCTCGATGGAAACTAATTGTTTGGACGGGGTGGAACTCGCCCTCATCCCCAACCCTTCTGTCTTGATGCGCTAAACCGTCGGGGAACCCGACGAGCACGTACCGCTCCCTGAGGGAGAAGGGAGCCGGAGCCGGATTCAAAGTCCCTCTCCGTCAGGGAGCGGGATTTAGCGGCTCGCAGCCAGGCGGTTCCCTCCTGGATTATGCGAGACAAGACAGGGTGAGGGTTATTCGATCGAATTAACTATTATCTCGATCGATACCGCACCTAATCATAATGGGATCTCAGGTGAGCCACCTTGGACTTGAGGAGCGGTTGAAACCGATCGAGTTGAGCTAGCCACTCGATCGAACGGCAACAACCTTCTCGCACCGAAATAATCGGTTCATAGCCTAATATTTGCTGCGCTTTAGTAACAGGAAGTTGATACGGCGATCGTTGCAATATCGCCATCATCTCACTCACCCCAGGTTGAGATCTAACTGCTGAAGTTGACTCACCGATCGGTCGATCTGGTTGGGGGCGAAAAGATCGCTTGAGTTGCTGTTTAAACTCGTCAGGAACTAGATTTAGAGTTTTTTGGACTAGTTCTGAATTACGTACTGAGTCGATCGCGCGTTCCTGCCAGGTATGGGATAATTGGGAGACTGTAGCTGGTGGCAATTGGGTGAGATCGACCCCAAACACTTCAGCAAAGGGTTGGTAAAAATCGTACCAAGTCACCCGTTCGCGATCGCCGACAAAGAACGCCTCACCATCGGCTGCTGTGACCGTTAGTGCCAATCGAATCGCATGAATGAGATTATCTACATAGACCGTATTACAAATGCCTCGACCGCGATCGACCAAACAAGGATCACCCTGGCTGAGTCGATCCGCTAGATCTTCTACCCACCGAGATCGTGCCCCAAACACAATCCCCGGTCGGAAAATCGTCACTTCCACCTCACCTTGTTGTCGGAGTTGTAATAGTTTGCGCTCGGCATCGATTTTGGCATTGTGGGTCGGAAATGGTTGATTGGTAATTGGGGGCGTAGCTTCAATCGTTCCGAGAGCTGGAGCTGAGGTATGGACGACCATCGAACTCAAATAAATAATTCGCCGCACTCCAGCTCTCTGTGCCGCCGCATAGGTGGGGGCGATACTGCCTCTGATCAGTCCTGAACTACCCAAAATCGAGTGAATAATTACCTCACAACCCGCAAAGGCGGCAGTTAGGGACGATCGATCGAAAGCATTAGCAATCCGACAGTCTAACTGCCGCTGGGATAGTCTTGCCAGACTAGCCACCGACCGCACAATCGGGCGCACCTCATGACCGTCAACATGCAACATTTCCACTGCTCGGTTGCCGACAAAACCACTAGCTCCGACTACTCCAATTCGCATAATTGTTTTATCCGTTAATTTAGTTGGGTTTTAATGTGGTCTGCCAGCCTGATGGCTAGAGCCACAATCGTCAGGGTCGGATTTGCATAACCCGATGTCGGGAAGACAGAGCTACCTGCGATAAACAAATTGGACATATTGTGAACTTGACAATTGGCATCAACTACGCCCTGTTTGGGATCGATGTGCATCCGCGTCGCACCCATATGATGATGCATGGCGGGTTTTTCCACTTGCCAATCTTTGCGATTATCGGCAAACTGCAATTCACCTAGTCCCGCCTTATCGAACTCCTCCGCCCAAATCTTTTGGATGCGGTGCGCGTTTTGAATATCGATGTCGTTTAACCGCCAGTGCAGCTCGACTTGTGGCTGTCCCAGTCGATCGCGTTGGGTACTCAATTTGACCCGATTATGCGGATCGGGGGCTTGCTCGATTTGGGAGAAGACTTCAAACTGTGAGAACCGCCGCTTTTCGGAGGGTAGATACGACCAATCCCCCCGCTGCAATGTCGGTAGTTGCCGAATTGCCGCCCAAAATCCCGCCGCCAGAATGTAGTCGCTACCGCGCAGGGCTACCCGCAACAGCTTTAACCCATCTTGGATCGGCTGGCGATGGCGAATTGAGGCGATTAGCGACCGTACCGCCAGCGTCGCCTCCCGCTGGTGTGGTAATGGTCTGGGGAATAGCTGGGCACCATTGTTGAGCAAGTGTTCGCGCCGCATCAGATCTTCGGTGAGCTGTACCCTCGCCATTACTGGGACACCCTGAGTCCGATAAATATCATATAAGGCAGTTTGCTCCAATAGCTGGGGCCGATCGGGCAGCAGAGTACCCCTAAGGATCGGACGATCCATAAAGAATCGGCCTACCAGATCGTGTTGATTGCCTAACCCTGCTGATTGCTGTTGATTTGATGCCAGCAGGAGGCGGGCATTTTCCATCCCGCCAGTGGCGATAATAAATATTTTGGCACTCAACCAGATCTGCTGTTGTGGCGATACTGCAATCCGGACGCGCGTAACTGTTTGGTTTGCTTCATCAGTGACTAGTTCGATCGCCGTAGCGTACAAGATAGTGGTGATATTTGGTGTTTGCTTTAGATCATTGGGATACTGTGTAGTAAAAGGCGAGCGACCACCATATTGACTCATCGATGTCATTACCCGATCGCTCTGAAACGGTAACCTGACCGCGCGCCGATCTTCCCATGCTTCAACATTGTAATCATAGGCACCAATTTGACAGACCTGATGTGCCCGCGCGTAGAACGGATCTAGATGCGCTTTGGTAAACGGCCAACCACTATAAGGCAACCAGTCGCGTTTTTCAAAGTCAATTTCATCGAGGGGCAGACAGCGAAAGCCATATTCTTTGTAGCCATTTTGTCCTTCCCAAGTATGAGCTGTACCGCCAAATTGCCGCAGCCTGGTACTACTTACTTCGGGATAAGGATCGCCAATGGCAGTTCCGTTACTGAGGGATTGGATCTCTGGATCGAATTCCCAGCCACCACTTTCCAATAAGCACACCTGAAAACTTTGGTTGGCAAACTCTCGTGCTAAGGTCATGCCAGCAGGCCCAGATCCAATAATACAAACATCCGTCTCTATTGTTGATTCGGGGGAGAGAGATCGTGCGTCGATAATCATAAGTTCTATTAGTGCAATCTGTAAAATTACCCAAAAATTAGCCCTGAAAATTTTTGCCAGCCATCACAATTTCTTGGTAACTGCCAGACCGCACAATTTCACCATTACTCATTTCATAAATCCGGTCGCAATGCTGGACAGTTGTCAACCGATGGGCAATCACGATCGTGGTTTTGGTGCTGCCTACTTGACGTAATGCCTCACTAATCAAATTTTCTGTTTCATTATCCAAAGCCGAAGTCGCTTCATCTAAAACTAAAATTTCTCGATCGTGATAAAGTGCCCGCGCGATTCCGATCCGCTGCCGTTGTCCGCCAGAGAGCCGAACGCCATTTTCACCCACAAAAGTATCGATCCCCTCTGGTAATTGGGCGATTAGCTCTGACAGTTGAGCGAGTTCGATCGCGTTTGCTACTTTGTGGCGATCGATTTGACTGTCTGGCACCCCAAAGGCAATATTTCGCTCGATCGTATCATCCATCAAAAACACCGATTGGGGAATATAGCCGATCGAGTTTTGCCACGAGCGCAGATCCTCATAGATCGACAAGCCATCCACCTGAATATCGCCAGAATGCGGAATCAATAACCCCAAGAACACATCGATCAGAGTTGTCTTCCCTGCGCCCGACTTCCCAATCAGCGCGATCGATTCTCCCTTCCTAATCGTCAAACAGGTATTAGTGAGCGCGTCTGTATCAGCTTGAGGATAGCAGTAGTCGATCTTGTCGATCGTGATTTTATCCCTAAAGGGTTGAGTTTGGAGTTGGCTAGTTTTAATCCCAGCCAACTCCTGTTTAGGATTGGTGTTCTGGTTCCCAGTGCGGGACATTTCTAGGTATCGCATCGACTCTGGCTGTTCTAACTCTTTCAAATCTAGATAGATGCGATCGAGGGTTGGTTGGGCATTGCGGAGTACGCCCATGCAAGTAATCAGTTGACTAGCGGATGGGATTACCCGCACTGAAGCGACTGCAAAAATACTTAACACCGCGACCAGGTTATCGGAACGTTCTTCAAAAATCAAAGACAGAGACACAAACCCAACCACAAACCCGATTAGCAGTGTTTCGACCGCAATCCGTGGCAATTGTTGAAAAGCATGAAAGCGACTTGCCGCTGCTGCATATTTATGAGCTTGGGCTGCTAGTTGGTCTTCAAAGAAGCGTTCGCAGCCAATTAATTTTGTGACTTTTAAGCCACCAATTGCATGATTTATGACGCGGATCGTTTCGGTATTGGCTTCGATCCCTTCATGACCCCACCGCGCGACTTGATGTCTGAAATAGTGAAATGGAACGATCGCAACTGTCAGTAGTCCTAAAATGCTGACCGTTGCGAGTAGATCGGTTTTTGCCATCAACCCCAATAGCACTACCAGGACAAAAGCGTTGGCAATCGAGTTTAACAGTGGCACGGCGATCGAATAAGTAAAATTCGCCGATTCCGTGCCAATATTCTGAATCACATGAGCAGAATTTGTTTTGAGATAAAATGTATAAGGTAGGGATAGATAAGTCCGTAACATTCTCAGCCGCAGCCAGACCTGTTGGGTATAGCAAAACTTGAGCACATAATTCTGAATCTGGTAGTAGAGAAACGATTTAAAGCAAAAAAGTAGAATTACTACTAATCCTAATAAGGCAATAAATTGTTTGATACTCGTCAACCCTAAATATCCAGAGATCGCCGATACCCAAACGTTGTTCTCGACTGTTTCTGGTTTGACTGCCAAACCGATAAATGGGCCGACTAGCCCGATCCCGATCGCATCTAGTACCGAAATAATCCCGAACAGCAAGGTAATTAGCAGCAGCTCGGTTTTTTTAGCGGAGATCACAAATAAAAATTTGGACAAATACTTCATAAGCTAACATACCCCTAGTAGAGTTATTTGCCAAAAAACTATCCAGCGATACAGACTCACTGGAATCGATCGTTGGTTAATAGTAGTTAGCGTCACACAACAAATTGAAAATCTTTGATTCCATTGCAGCCCAGCATCCGTGAGTTTCGGCGCGTATACTCACCAACAGAAGGGTTTCCGTCAGGATCGATCGCGCCGCTAGCGTATTGCCACAGATCTCGTGATGCGATCGTCACCTGAAAACTGCCATCTTCGCCTTTGCACACATGATACCACTTGGTTTGTTGGCACAAATCGCACCAAAAAGCCTCAATCCATTCTCCGACGATCGGAACTGCCATCCGAGTCGATACCAACCGGAGGGCATTCTGCCGAGGCATCCCTCGCTGTTGCAGTTGTTCGGCACAATCGGCAAACAAAGGATATTTTTTGCTGACGCTATCGATATAGCAGCCATGTAACGGACAACAGATGGCTCGTCGTTTTGGACGTTTTCGATTTTGGTCACACCTTTTCTGCACTTCGATCTCCCGTACCAATTAAGTAACAAACAAAAATGGGAAGATTACGTTGGAGAGACTGAGATCTAAACAGACCATCAAAGCCCACTCCTAAATTAACAAGTAAGTTATTTAGTTAATGTAAAAATAAAACTGCTGCGATAACTGAATAATCTTCAACTATCGCAGAATCATACACTCAATTACACACTAACAGAATGTCTCTCGAATTGGCAATACGCAAAAATACGTAGATTTAGAAAGTACTTAAAGATACAGTATTCTAGACTCCTATTCTGGATCTGGGGTATTACCGATTCTATTGGCACATTCCTGTCCCGACCTCAGCCGGTCGCCACCGATTTATTGGTACTAGCATAAATCTAGAACCCTCTTGGTGTGTTCAATCTATTTTAGGCGTTGCTAAATTAAGGTATGAAACGCCCAAATAATTTTTGGAGGGGTAATGTCTTGTGCTTACCCCGTATCGATTAAGGGTACCCCTACAGAGAAATCATCCCCCGATTTAGCAACGCCCTATTTTGCTTCCAGCGCATTCAATCGAGATCTAAATAGGTTTAATTAATATATTTGATCGACCAAATTATCTTGCCGTTAAGATAATAAGTAAGCTGTAACTATTACTCTTTTAGAGCTAATAGCGATCTTCGAGTGCTATTATTTTATTTTTTCAACAGGAAAATATGTAGTACAGGTGAAGAAGCATAAGATTCAGCCAAATGATTATTGACATTACCAATACTTGCGGGAGATCATAAAGTTATGAATTTTTCAAAAATAATGCCGGACAAGCCCACCTAGTTATTGGGAACTAAGATTACTGCGAACAGGCTGGTCGTGTGCCAGAGAAAAATGTGGAGTCTAGGTTGATTAATGTTTTTAGTATGAGGTTATCCTTGTCTGAAAACATTTGGCTTAGAAAGTTTTAGGGATTATCACCATTGCTCCTAAGTTTTCTAGGCTACCACCAAAATTCTATTTAATTTATGACAACTGTATTTAAAGAGACATACTTCAATGCTCACTGATTTTGAGTATTTCCTGGCGGATATTATCGCTAGTAAGAGCCGAAAATGATATCTGGCTACGTTAGCGTTGCGCGAGTCTTACTCTGAATAAAGATAGTGTGTTCGGAACCGTGTCCGGTTGTCTGACTATTCAACCCTGGATCTATTGACTTTGGGAGCAATGATATGACCGATCTCAAAAAAAACGATTTCACAGCTAGTCTGTGGCAAACCAAAGATATCAGAGCAACAACAAATCGAGCGATTAAGTGGCGAACAGCGCAGATGATACTGCGATCGACGTTCTAGATCTTGTTAGATATGCTGATGCTGTCTGTGTCGTGGACGATTGCCGACCGCCTCGGTACACCGACGCCTGGAATGCAGATCGCTGATACGATGGCACCGGTGGTAGCGATTAATATCGGTACTCTAGCTGCCTCAGGATTTTATGGGACTGATGA
>Ga0105054_10002422_pt1 | contig 29656 bp, 24 predicted proteins | sample BON02_FD_78091 | JGI IMG/M metagenome (GOLD analysis project Ga0105054, IMG submission 78091) | Freshwater microbial communities from Lake Bonney liftoff mats and glacier meltwater in Antarctica - BON-02 (megahit assembly) | ecosystem: Environmental > Aquatic > Freshwater > Ice > Glacier...
GATCTCACGCCACTGCAGCAGCAGGTGCTGGTGCTGCTGGGTGTGCCAGAGTCGGCGTATCAGTCAAAAAAACAAGTCGGGTAATTCGTGGATATTCATACGTCCACCTGCGGAATGTAAGACTTGGTTGTCGGCTTGGTGCCTATTGACGGCCATGACGGTTTGGGGGCGGCCGGCTCCTTCGCTGCGTTATGTAGAGCTCTGCAACAGGGAGCTATGCATAAGCTGCGATTGCTGCCCTTCGATTTGTCTGGATGAACTCACGCAACGACCCAAACCGGACATCTGACTGCCGAAATCGATGGCCTTGAAGCGGTAATCCACGAATGCGGCCGTGGTCGCGGCACCCGCGCTACCGGTGCGAGTCAGGCAACGCCACCTACTACCTCTGTGTCAGCCTGATCCGTCAGCCGCGACGGGGGCAGGCGCATCCTGCACCACGGTCACGGAGGTTTCGGCGTCAACTGCGGGCCCTGCACGAGGCCGGTTCATCCGCGGCGCCGGTCGCGTGGTCGACGGCGGTCGACGCGTCCGGAACTGCAGGTCACAAGGCGTCGGCACCGTCAAGCGTATCCGGCTGCGGAAGCAATCGCAGGCTGACACGGCGCACCTTGCCCTCGCTGGCACGGCGAACGGTCAGTAACAGCGTGCCAACGGTGACGCGATCGCCGATCGCCGGACGCCCACGCATGCGTCTTTCGAGGAATGCGGCGACTGACTCGCCGGCCGTGGCATCGGCAGGAAGTGTCACGCCGTAAAAGTCCGCCAGATCCTGCAGGATGACACTTCCGGCCAGCTGCCATTCGCCGGCCGGCGCCGCTGGCGCAAACATCTCCTCCAACTCGTCAATGGCCCTCGCCGGGGTGATGAAGGCCGCAATGTCCCCCGCCTGCAACAGCGCTTCAGGCACACTGGTGCCGTCTCGCAATATGTCGACGATTCTCGCGCCATGGGGCCATTGCAGGTCCTCCCGCTCGCGCGCGACGATTGCCGCTCCAGGCAAGACCCGCAGTTGCACCAGTTCGCGCTGCGATTCACCTCGATCCATCGATGCACTGGACAGCACCGGCGAAATCCGATGCACACCAACGCCCGCCCATCGCGCCGCAATCTGCAGGCTGCCACCTTGCAGGATCAACGACAACAGCACCGTGAAGAAAGCAACATGGAACAGCAGGTCTGCGCCATCGATGCCTGCCAGCAGCACGAACAGTCCGAGCACGATCGGCACCGCACCGCGCAAGCCCATCCAGCCTATGAAGATGATCTCGTTGCGCGGATAGCCGAACGGCAACAGGCAAGCGGCCACGGCCAGCGGGCGGGCAACGAACATCAGGCCGACAGCGATCAGCAGCGCCTGCGGCGCGCCTTCGAGCAATGCAGAGACGTCGGTGACGACCCCAAGGATCAGGAACATGCCCGCCTGCGCCAGCCAGGCGAGGCCGTCACCGGCTCGCAACACGTCTTCGTTGACGCGGGCGCGGTCGCGCGCAATGACGATGCCGGCGACGTAAATCGCCAGGAAGCCGCTGCCCTGCGCCAGCGATGTGAGTGCAAAGATCACGAGGCCACCAGCGTGGATCAGCAGCGCCAGCAGTCCTTCACCGAACCGGACCCGGGCGACGATTGCGCCCAGCGCACGACCGAGCAGAAGACCGAAGGCCAGACCTAGGCCGAGCTGCAGCGCAAACATGCCCAGAAGCTCGACCGCAGGCAACTCCGGTCTGCGGATCAGTTCGATGCAGGCGATGGTGAGAAAGACCGCCATCGGATCGTTGGCGCCGGACTCGACTTCAATGGTTGCTTCGACGCGCTCGTTCATGCGCCGGCCGCCCGACCGCAGCAAGGCAAAGACTGCCGCAGCGTCGGTGGACCCGACAATGGCGCCCAGCAGCAAGCCATAGCGCCAATCGAATCCCAGCAGCAAGACCGCGGCCACGCCGACCAGTGCGGCAGTCAGCAGTACACCTGCCGTGGCGAGCGCCAGTGCCGGGCCAACCACCAACCGGATCGTGCCAACGCGGGTGCGCAAGCCGCCATCGAGCAAGATCACGGCCAGCGCCAAGCTGCCGGTCAGTGCAGCGACATGGGTGTTGATCGGATGCGCCGGTGCGCCTGGAATTTCGGTGGCCAGCAGGCCGACAGCGAGAAACACCAGCAGCGTCGGGACCCCGGCTCGCAGTGAAACAGCCGATAGCAGCAAAGCGCTGAACAAGAGCGTTGCACCGATGAAGAGGAACTCATTGATGGTCTGCATTTTGCCGATCAGATCACGAATTGCGTGCCGATGCCAGATGCGGTCAACCCCAGCGCCGGCAACCGGCGCCGCGCAGGGCGGTGCCTCATGGCGCTCCCGGGTCGGTGGCGGTCGCCGTGACCCAACGCGCCAGATCGACATCCGCCGTGCCTGCCGACCTGTGGCGTCGGCTCGCCGATATGTTTCGGGAACGTCCGGCGCGCAGCGAGGGCACTGAACATGACCAGATCGACCCCCAAAAAGGCGAATCGAATCTTCAAAGGCCGATAATTTCTCGCGCCTCGTGCAGACTCTGCGGCGTTTCGGGGTCACCGAGAGAAGCCTGAGCAGCCGCCAGTTCGCGGCCGGGGCAGAAGGCGGCTAAGGGCAGGTCTGGCTTCGTGTAGTTCCTTTCGATTTACAGCCTGTCAGAGGGGGCTGCGGGTGCCGGGCAAAACCAGTCACCGCAGCTCGGGGCGGCGGGCCGTCATCAGGCAGCCTGCTGAAAGTCTGCGCGTGCCAGCGCTCGCGGTGGCGCCCGCGCTTGCAGTCCCAGATGCGTGACGATGCGCTCGATCACCGCCGATTCGAGGATGGCCGCAGTGATCTTGAGCTTGCCGGGGCAGTACAAGCGGCGCCGCAAATTCCAACGAGACGCCAGGAAGCCGCCGGTCGTCAACGTCTCCTGATGGCGGGATGCCGGTACAGACGACGCCGGGCCGTGCGTCAGCTCGCTGCCATGTCCTGCCTGTCGCGGCCCTCTGGCCCGTATGGAATGAGGAAGATGACCGGACGTCTATGGAAATGGATTGCACCCTGCGTGTTCCGCGCGCGGACGCAATCCGCGACAGCTCAAATTTCGGTTTGCTCGGATATTTCAAGTGCATCGTCCACTTCCATACCCAGGTATCGGACGGTACTTTCAAGCTTGGTATGCCCAAGAAGCAGCTGCGCCGCTCTCAAGTTCTTGGTTCTCCGGTAGATCAACGTCGCTTTCGTACGCCGCATTGAGTGCGTTCCATAGTTGCACGGATCCAGTCCAATCTTGGATACCCAGCCGTCCACAATGCGTGCGTACTCCGACTGGCGAGTGCCCAAGTGCGGTGATTTGTGAATTCGACTTGGGAATAGAAAATCATTCGAGCACAGATGTGCTGATGCGATCCATGCATCTACAGCGTTTCTGGTTGACTCGGTAATCTCGAACTGAACCGGGCGGGCAGTCTTCTGCTGCATGACCATGGCGCGCGGGGCAACACGATGTCCATGGCAGATGTCCTGCACATGCAATTTCAACAGATCGCAAGCACGCAGTTTGCTGTCGAGGCCAAGGTTGAAAAGTGCAAGCTCGCGAACACGTTTTTCGAGTTGAAGTCGGGTGCGGATGGCCCAGATGTCACTGATCTTGAATGGCGCCTTTTGCCCTACCAATTTACCTTTGTTCCATGAAGAATGTGTACTGTCAGCGGAGTGCGAGGTTGTTCCATGATGGATCTCCTGAAAGTTAATGGGAGATCCACTGTCCGCCTAAACGCTGACCGTCTCAAGCAGCGGCTCATTTCGCCGCCGACACAGATGGATCATCGAACGGGTCATTGACACACGGCCGGAAGTGCCAGGCGGGCGCAACTCTTACCTATAAACGATGACCGGCCGACAGGCGGGAAATGGCAGAAAGCGGTCGATCAGTCCGGTGCCATCCTCAGCCTGGCTTGGAATGTGAAACGCATGGCCGTATTGCGTCTGAAAACGCCTTAAAGGGGGAAATAACGATGAAAAATGGTCAAATCCATCGAAATATCGCCCAAACCGCCTGTTTTTTAAGCATTTTTGAAATGGCACGGTTTTCTGTCGGATCAAGTCCGACAGGCTGCTAGGCGCGTATCAGCCAACTGCATCCTTCGCGCACTTCTTGGTGAAACTGTTCTTGGCCGCTCCAGCCAGCTTTTTCTCTGCTACTGCGGCTTCACACGTCGCGGGCCGTGCTGCAGTGTGGCTTGAGAAACAGCTCGCATTTTCTCCCGCGCAGCCTGAGCGCTCGGGCGGGACTCAGCCGGTCATCCGGGTTCCCTGCGGGTCGAGCAGCGGCTCGTGCTGCAGCCGCGCGTCCCGCATTTCACCCAGAATCTCGAGTTGCCATCGGGCATTTGCAGTGTCCGTGAGTGTGTCGCTTGCCACATAGCCGGTCGCATACGAGCAGTCGACGTGGTGGCAATAACCGCCCGATGTGATCCAGCCCGCGACCTTGCCGTCCTTCCAGACCGCTTCGTCGCCGATCGCGTCGGCGTCGGCCGCATCGACAACAAACGACACGCGTTGGCGTTTGGGACCTTCGGCCTGTTCCCGGGCGGCCGCAGCCTTGCCGATGAAATCAATCTTGCCCAGCGCGACAAATCGGCCCAGGCCGGCTTCGAACGGGCCGTAGATCGGCCGAAATTCCCGCGCCCAGGTGCCAAAGCCCTTCTCGCGTGCCAGTGACAGCAACGCACGGCTGCCGAACGGGCGGATGCCGAATTCCTGCCCGGCGTCCCAGAGCGCGTCGAATAACGCGACCTGCTGCTCGGGCTTGACCCACAACTCGTAACCCAGGTCGCCGGTGAAGCTGATCCGGCCGACCATTGCGTGCACCATGCCGACCTCCATGTTCGGTCTGAAGTCCATGAACCGCAGCGCTTGTGGCGACACGTCGTCATCGGTGATCTTCGCCAGCACCTCGCGCGCCTTCGGGCCGGCGATGGACAGGCCGACCAGGCCCAGGCCGATCGGCCGGACGGTCACGCTGCCGTCGCCCGGCAGATGCTGGGAGAACCAGCGCATGTGGTATTTCTCAGCCGTGCCCGAACCGAACACATAGAAGCGCCCCTCGGCCACCTTGGCAACCGTGAAGTCGCCAATCAGCTTTCCGTTGGAGTTGAGCATTGGCGCCAGCATCATGCGCCCGAGTTTGGGTATCTTGTTGGCGAGCATGTACGAGAGCCAGGCCTCGGCGCCGCTGCCAGTGACTTCGTATTTGGCGAAGCCAGACGTATCCGAGATGCCGACGCCGTTGCGAACCGCCTGGCATTCGGCCTTCACATGCGCGAAGTCGGTCGAACGATGGAACGAGAACGCGTCCTTGACGCCGGGTGGCGCAAACCACAATGGCGACTCGACAGCCCAGTTGTCGCCCATCACCGCGCCTAACTCCAGCCATTTGTGGTGCATCGGCACCGTGCGCAGCGGCCTGGCGGCCGGCAATTCCTCGTTTGGAAAACGCACCCGGAATCGGCGGCCGTAGTTCTCGACCACCTTGGCGCGTGTGTAGGCGCGGGTCGCCCAGTCGCCATAACGCGCCACATCCATCGCCCAGACGTCGAAGCCCGGATCGCCATCGACCATCCAGTTCGACAGCGCCAAGCCGACACCACCACCCTGGCTGAAGCCGGCCATGACACCACAGGCGACCCAATAGTTGCGCAGGCCGTTGATTGGACCGACCAGCGGATTGCCGTCCGGCGCAAACGTGAACGGACCGTTGACGATCTGTTTGATCCCCACGTTCTGGAACGGGGGGAAATGCCGAAAACCGACTTCCAGGTTTTCGGTGATGCGGTCCAGTGCGTCGGGCAACAGCGTCGGGCCGAAGTCCCAGGGCGTGTCTTTCGGGCTCCATGGCACACCGTGGCGCTCGTAGGTCCCCAGCAGCATGCCGTTGCGCTCCTGGCGCATGTAGATCTCGCCGTCGAAGTCGACCGCGTGCAGGATCATCTTGCCCGCTTCCTTGTTGAAGGCAATGACTTCGGGCATGTCCTCGGTGATCAGGTACTGGTGTTCCATCGCCAGGATCGGCAGCTCCAGTCCGACCATGCGGCCCACCTCGCGCGCCCACAAACCGCCGCAATTGACGACATGTTCGGCAATGATGTTGCCCTTGTCGGTGATCACCTCCCACTGGCCGTCCGGGCGCTGTTTGGTGTCGAGCACGCGGGTATGGGTGAACACCTCGGCGCCGTATTTGCGCGCAGCGCCGCTGAAAGCATAAGTCGTGCCATTGGGATCGACATGGCCCTGGATCGGGTCGTACATGGCGCCAACGAATTGCGTCTTGTCGATCAGGGGCAGCAGGCGTTCGGCTTCGTCGAGCGAGACCAGTTCGGTCTGCATGCCCATGTAGCGGCCCTTGGAGTGGATGCTCTTGAGCCACTCATAACGCGCAGGTGTGGCGGCGAGCATCAGGCCTTCGGTCATGTGCAGGCCGACCGACTGACCGGATATTTCCTCGATCTCCTTGTACAGGTTGATCGAGTATTGCTGCAGCTTGGCGACGTTGGGGTCGCCGTTGATCGTGTGCATGCCGCCTGCCGCGTGCCAGGTCGACCCGGACGTCAGTTCCAGCCGCTCAAGCAGGACGATGTCTTTCCAGCCCTTCTTGGCCAAGTGGTACAGGACGCTGGTTCCGACGACACCGCCGCCTATGACTACTACGCGATAGCTCGATTTCATGTGGATACCCCGGAAGAATGTCTGATGAATGTGGATCTGCGGCCGCCAAGGGTCGCCTCGGCTGGTTGATCGTGTGCATGACGCGGTATCAGGGCTGAACCTGGTATCCGTATTCGGCCGCCGCTTCGCACAATGCGTCGAACACGAATTCGGCATAACCGCGGAACACCAGCAGTTCGAACGTGGGAACGTCGTCGGTGCGCGCCAAATGCATGCCGATATGGCCGAACCGGGTGTTGGTGGCACTGCCGGTAGGAAATGCAGACGCATCCAGATCAAGGCCACAGTATTTGGCCAGCGTGCGCGAGGCCGCTGCGCCACGCAGTTGCAGTGCGCAACGCGCATGGCTCAGGTCGACCACGGTGGCATACGCGCCGAGTTGTTCGCGCAGGGATGCGATATCAGGTAACCCGTCCAGCGACCCGACGACCAGCCAGACGCCGGGCCCGACACCGCGCATGCTTTTGACGGCCGTGCCACTGAAGCACTTGCCCTGTGGAGCCGGCAAGCCCAGCGCCGCGGTCAGCGCCGTCTGCGCTGGCGTGGCCGTCGACGCAAACGCCGACACCTGCAGCACGGTCAGTGCGCGCCGTTCGGACAATACCAGCCGTGCCTGGTCGGTGGTGGCGGGCTGGGCCTGGGGTGCGGTCACCATTTTCGGATGCGCGGCCAGCGCAGAGCGGCGTTCTATCACGATCAGCCTTTCAATCTGGTGTGGTCGGCGTCCACGAATACCGGGGATACCACCCGGACCCGGGTCGACTCGCCCGATAGAGGCGAAGCAGCGATCAGCTCCTGGCCATGGCGTGCGCCGCCGTTCTCGAGAAACGCCAGTGCAATGGAATGGCCCAGGAACGCGCTCGGCGTGGCCGAACTGACGAATCCCTGCTTGGTCACGACCGCGCCGGGCCGGGCCGTCTCGTGCACTCCGATCAACTGGCTGCCGGCGCGGATCGGCTGCTTGTTGTCGACCGGAACCAATCCGACCAGTGCGGGCCGATGGGGCTCGACCAGCGAACTGCGCTGCGCCAGCGCGGCGCCGACGAAACCACCCGCCTTGCGCGCCAGCTTGCCCAGACCGAGGTCGGCCGCGGTGACCCGGCCATCGAGTTCGCCACCGGCCACATGGCCTTTTTCGATCCGCAGCACACCCATGGCCTCGGTGCCATACGGTGTGATCCCGAACGGCTCGCCGCAGGCCATCAGGCATGTCCAGAGGTCCTCGCCGCAATCGGCCCCGATGGCGATCTCGTAGGCGCGTTCGCCGGAAAAACTCATCCGGTAGATACACAAGGCCTGGCCGTCGAGTTCGGTCCGCACAATACCCAGATGGGGCAGGGCGGCATCCGATACATCGCAATCGGGCAGCAACGCCGCCAGCACGTCACGCGAGTTCGGGCCGGCCAGTGCAAACTGGGCGAACTGCTCCGTCACCGAGACGACGTGGCACTTCAGTTCGGGCCAGGCGACCTGCAGCAGCCATTCGAAATGGCTCAATACCTTGCCCGCGTTGACCGTTGTCGTCGTCACCAGGTAGTGCTGGTCGGACAGCCGCGCGACCGTGCCGTCGTCCATGACGATTCCGTCCTCGCGCAGCATCAGCCCGTAGCGCAGTCTGCCGATTGCCAGATTGGCGAAATTGTTGCAGTAGACGCGTTGCAGAAATTCCAGCGCGTGCGGACCCTGCACGTCGATCTTGCCCAGCGTACCCACGTCAACCAGCCCGACGTTGTTGCGCACGGCCAGACTCTCGCGCCACCACGCGGCATCGAAACTTTCGCCCTGGTGTTGGTACACCTTGGGGCGCATCCAGTGGCCGACCGTGGTCATGGTCGCGCCACGCCGCAGGTGCCAGGCATGCAAGGCCGTACGCCGCACCGGCGTCTGGTGCTTGCCGGTTTCGGCACCGGCGAAAAGTCCCAGCGCGACCGGCGTGAAAGGCGGTCGGAACGTCGTTGTTCCGACCGCCGGGATAGGTTCGCCACGCAATTCGGCCATGATGGCCAGGCCATTGACGTTCGAGGTCTTGCCCTGGTCCGTCCCCATGCCCAGTGTCGTATAGCGCTTGAGGTGTTCGACCGATCGGAAATTTTCGCGATGCGCCAGTTCGATGTCCTCGACCGTGACATCGTCCTGGATATCGACGAAGCGTTTGCCGCGCGAGACCTTGCGCGGCGCCTGCCACATCGGCTCGATGCGTGCGGCGGTCTCGGGTTCGCATGCGGGTGGCGCACCGACACCGGCCGCTGCCATGTGGTTGGTAAGGCGCGCGGCCTCAAATCCGGCCGCGTGGCCCTGCGCCAGCGCGTCGGCGAGGCTGAACGCGCCGTTGGCGGCGCCCGCCGGCGTGATCGCGGCGTTGATGGTGTTCGGGACGAAACTGGCGATGCCATCGTCGAAACGCAACTTGCCGCCACCCTGGGAATACAGGTGGACGGTAGGGCTCCAGCCACCGGAACTGCCCAGCAGGTCGCATGCCAACCGGGTGATCCGGGTGCCGTCGCGCCGTGCCACGTCGACAGACTCGACGGCCCGGCCGCGAACTGCCGCAATACAGGCGTCGACATGATGGCTGATGCCGGCCTGCGTCACGCGTGCGACCAGGCTCGCGTCAACATTGGCGCGCGAGTCGATGACCGTCACCTCCTGCGCCCCGGCCCGCTTTGCGTCGAACGCACTGCGGTAGGCATCGTCGTTGTTGGTGAAGATAGCCACGCGCCGTCCCGGTAACACGGCATACTGATTCGCGTAGGTGCGAATCGCCGACGCGAGCATCACGCCGGGCTTGTCGTTGTCGGCAAATACCAGCGGCCGTTCGATGCTTCCGGTCGTCATCACGACGCGCCGTGCGCGCAGCTGGATCAGGCGCTGGCGCGGCAGGCCCGGCGCCGGATCGGTCAGGTGGTCGGTGACGCGTTCGGCGATTGCAATCAGGTTGTGGTCGTAAACGCCGAATACCGTGCTGCGCGGCAACAGGCGAACGTTGGGCAACGATGCCAGTTCCATGATGGTCTGCTGCGCCCATCGGGACGACGACTGGTCAGCGATCTCCTTGTGCTCCCACAACAGGGATCCGCCCAGTTCGGCCCGTTCGTCGGCCAGCACGACACGTGCACCGCTGCGCGCCGCAGCCAGTGCGGCTGCCAGCCCGGCGGCGCCGCTGCCTGCGACCAGCACGTCGCAATGCGCGAATTCGGTCGCGTAATGGTCGGGGTCGCGCTCCAGCGGAGACACGCCGAGACCGGCCGCCTTGCGAATCTGGCTCTCGTAGAACATCCAGAGCCTGGGCGGCCACATGAAGGTCTTGTAGTAGAAACCCGAGGGCATCAGCCAGGAGAAGCTCTGGTTGATGGAGCGCCAGTCGAACGCCAGCGACGGCCAGCGGTTCTGGCTGTGCACCTGCATGCCGGCAACCAGTTCGACCATCGTCGCACGCGTATTGGGTTCGGTCCGCGCACCCTGGTGCAACTGCAGCAAGGCGCTGGGTTCTTCCGGCCCGGCGCTGTAGACGCCGCGACGGCGGTGGTATTTGAAGCTGCGGCCGACCAGCGTGACGCCGTTGGCCAGCAGCGCCGACGCCAGCGTATCGCCGGCCAGTCCCTGGTAGGGTTTTCCATCAAAGCGGAAATCGAGCGGCTGATCGCGCATGACGCGCCCGCCCGACGGTAGACGGAATTCTTGCTGTGTACTCATACGGTTACCTCCGCACTTGTTGCCGCGGTGCGAGCCCTCTTAGGAGCGACCATGTGGGGGCTCATTGGGAAACCTCTGCACTGCGTGCCGGCCGAACCTCCAGCACCTCATGGGTCTGCGTGTTGCGCACCATTTCGAGTACCTGCCTGCAACCATGGTTGTGGTGCCACCATTCGGTGTGGGCGCCGCAGGGGTTGTCGCGCTCATAGACAAAGCTTTGCCAGGCGGCAATATCGGCGTCGAGCGCTGGAATCGTCGCAGCTTCGCGCAAATAAGTGAATTCGGACTGGTCGCGTGGTCCGCAGAAGGGGCAGCTGAACAGTTGCATGGATGGTTCCTAGTGCCATTGGGCTGTCGGCCCGGCACCTTTGTCGTCGATCACCTTGCCCGTTTCGAAGCGCTCCAGCGTATGCGGCCGGTTCAGCGCATGCGGCGCATCGTGCGCGATGGTGTGGGCGAACACCCATCCCGACGCCGGTGTGGCCTTGAAGCCGCCATAGCACCAGCCGCCGTTGAGGTAGAAATTGTCGATCGGTGTCTTGGAAATGATCGGGCTGCCGTCCAGCGACATGTCCATGATGCCGCCCCAGTGGCGCAACATGCGCACCCGGGACAAGATCGGAAACATTTGCAGGCCGCAGGCTACCGCCTCTTGCAGGATCGGCAGATTGCCCTTTTGCGAGTAGCTGGGATGGAAGTCCAGGTCCCCACCCATGACCATCTCGCCCTTGTCCGACTGGCTCACGTAAAAATGACCGGCGCCGTAGGTGACGACGGTGTCGATGACCGGCTTGAGCGGCTCGGACACGAAGGCCTGCAGCACATGGCTCTCGATCGGCAGCTTGAGCCCTGCCAGGCCGGCGACGACGCCTGAATGTCCGGCAACTGCGATCCCGACCTGTCCGGCGCCGATGTCGCCGCGCGTCGTGCGCACCGACACGATCCGGTTGCCCTCGCGCGCGAATCCCTTGACCTCGCAGTTCTGGATGATGTCCACACCCAGCGCGGACGCGGCCCGTGCATAACCCCAGGCGACCGCATCATGGCGTGCCGTGCCGCCGCGGCGTTGCATCAGGCCGCCGAAGATCGGAAAACGCGCGGCGTCCGAGCAGTCCAGGTGCGGTACGAAGCGCGCGATCTCGGCGCGTGTCATCCATTCGGCATCGATGCCGTTGAGCCGCAGCTGGTTGCCACGACGGAAATACTGGTCGCGCTGGCCTTCGGTGTGGGCTAGGTTGAGCACGCCGCGCGGGCTGAACATCACGTTGTAGTTCAGCTCCTGCGACAACTGGTGCCACAGCTTGAGCGACCATTCGTAGAAATGCGCGTTGTCGTCGAGCATGTAGTTGGAGCGCACGATGGTCGTATTGCGGCCGGTGTTGCCGCCGCCGATCCAGCCCTTCTCGAGCACCGCGACGTTCTTGATGCCGTGGTTCTTGGCCAGGTAGAACGCAGTTGCCAGGCCATGTCCTCCGCCGCCAATGACAACGACGTCGTAATGTTTTTTGGGCTCCGGATTGCGCCAGGCCATGGGCCAGCCAGTATGCCCCCGCAGCGCCTGCCGGGCCAGGGAAAAGACCGAATACTTCATCACGTCAGTATCCGTTCCCAGCTTCGGGCCATGCAACTGTAATCACGCAGTGAAGGAAAGAGTATTATGAATATAAATACTTATCCCGAAAAGGTCTTGCAATGTCGCGTCCCCGCAAACCTTCTGGCCCGAACCCCGAGCGCGCCGCGGCCTTGTCCGTCAATGGCCTGGAGGCGGTGTTGGCCGTTGCCGCGACCGGCAGCATGTCGGCCGCTGCGCAGCGCCTGTCGTGCAGTCAGTCGTCGGTCTCGCAACTGGTGTCGCAGGCTGAATCCGTATTGGGCTGCGCGCTGTTCGATCGTTCGCGTCGGCCTTTTCGTACGACGGTGGAGGGCAGCGAACTGACGCGGCAGGCGACGCGTATCCTGCGTGACCTCAGTGCCTTGCCGCAGCAGGTCGCAGCCCTTGGCGAGCGTCCTTCGCTGCGCATGGCAATGATCGATTCATTCGCTGACACCATCGGGCCCGACCTGATTCGTTTTGCCGCGCAGCGCGCCGGCGACCTGTTCATCTCGCAGGGGCTGACGCCGGCGCACATCAACGACTTGCAGGAGCGGCGCGTCGATCTGGTGGTCTCCGGCGACTCGGTCGACGAATACGACGGATTGTTTCGGCTTCCCTTGCTGACCGAGAAGTTCGTGCTGCTGTTGCCCGAGGCGAGCCGGTGGAATCCGTCCGGTGGTACGCTGGCCGATCTGGGCCGGGGGCTGTCGTTCATCCGCTACAGCAGTCGCTCGACCACCGGCGCCATCGTCGAGCGTTACCTGCGCGTGGCGCGGGTTCCGACCGCCAGGCGCATCGAGGTCGACAACGCGGACATGATGTGTGCGCTTGTGGCCAGCGGGGTCGGATGGGCGATCACGACGCCACTGCACATATTGCAGGGCCTGCCGCGCCTGGGCGGTGTGGCGGTGCGCAAGTTGCCGATCCCGACGCCGGAGCGGCAGGTCACCATGGTCACGCGCGAGGGCGAGTGGGAGCAGACCGCAGGACGGCTGGCCGCCGAGGCACGTCGCCTGCTGGCGGACAAGTACTTGCCGGAGCTGGTGGAGAGACTGCCGGAACTGGCCAGTGAGATCAGCATCACGCAGATGTGACCGGGTTTTAAAGCCGGTCGGACATGGCTCCATGGCGTGTTGTGCATCAGTGATTTCCCTTGCTTTTGCATCTTTGCGGCGTTTGACGCCGAGTTTCGCTAGGTCGCATCACTATCATGTGCCAGAATAGTCTTGCCGGTTACGACGACGTAGCCGGGCGCGTTTCCATCTGGCGTCCCACAACGCGCGGCGCATCAACAGGAGTCACTGTGCACAGCATCAATTTCTTGCGTCGGAAATGGCTTGGCGTATTTGCGGGCCTGGCGCTCTGCGTAGCTGGAACGGCTTGGGCACAAGTCGACACCATGGCCAGCATCAAGCAAAAAGGCAAAATGGTCGTCGGCGTGAAGGCCGACTACAAACCCTACGGCTACACCGACCCGTCCGGCAAAATCGTCGGACTGGAGATCGATCTGGCGAACGACATTGCCAAGCGGCTCGGCGTGCAGATCGAACTGGTCCCCGTGGTGGCGGCCAACCGGATGGAATTCGTCAAGCAGGGCCGCATCGACATGATGATCGCGACCATGGCTTACCGGCCCGACCGCGCCGAAGTGGTCAGCATCCCGCAGCCACTGTATTACGCTGGCGCCGCCAACGTCTTCGCGAAAAAGAGTTCGGGTCTGAAAAATTGGGCCGACCTTAAGGGCAAACCCGTTTGCGGCGTGCAAGGTGCGTATTACAACCGTCGCACCGGCGAAGAGTTCGGTGCCCAGATGGTCGTTTTCAAGGGCGTGACCGAGGCGATGGCGGCACTGGAAGCCGGCAACTGCGTGGGTACCGTGTTCGACACGACCTTTTTCGCCGGTCTGGCCGACGCCAAATGGGCCGACTATGCGATGGTGTTGCCGTCAATCGATCCCGAGCCATGGGGGCTGGGTGTGCGCAAGGAAGACGCCAAGTTCACCGCCTTCATCAGTGACGTGACCAAGGAATGGCACAAGACTGGTTTCATCATCGATCTGGAGAAGAAGTGGGGCATTCCCACTTCGCCGTTCCTGCTCGAGCAACAGGCGAAATTCAAGTAAGTCAGGTTCTGGCTTGCGTGACCGGCAATCGGCCATGGACGTGTCGCTGATCCATCTGGCACCAGGGGGCGCCGCAGCGCATGCCAGCGCGGCCGATCGGGAGCCGCGACGTGGATGAGGTAGCTGCTTGGTTCAAATGGCTGCATGACACCAGCGGCATCAAGCTGACGATCTTCTACGACAGCTACGATCGCACGCGTTTCCTCAAGGGGCTTGCCACTACGCTGGAGCTCTCCGTGTATTGCCTAGTGCTGAGCCTGGCGCTGGGTGCGCTGACGGCCTGGCTGGTCGGGTCGCGCACTGCGATCGTGCGCCGTTGCGCGAACGGATTCGTCCAACTGTTCCGCAACACACCGCCGTTGGTGCAGCTGTACTTTTTCTATTTCGCGCTCGGTCCGCTGTTGCCCAAGGTCGGTGGCATGCCGATGCTCGGATCGATGGGTTGGGCCGTGATATCGCTGACCTTGCTGGAGGCGGCGTTCGTCGCGGAGATCTTCCGCGCCGGCGTCGAAGCCGTGCCCAAGGCGATGACCGAGGCCGCGCAGTCGCTGGGTTATTCGCGCTCGCAGATTTTTCGCCTGATCGTTCTGCCGCTGGCACTGCGTGTCACGATGCCGGCGATGACCAACAACCTGGTGAATCTGGTCAAGACCACGACACTGGCCTACGCCATCGCGGTACCGGAGTTGGTGTACATGTCAGCTCAGATCTGGTCGGAACAGGTCAATGTTCCAGAGATGATGGTCGTCTTGCTGATCAGCTATGTGGCCATCGTTGGTGTCATCACGCAGCTCATGCACAGGCTGGAGATCCGGCTTCGGGTCCCGGGATTCGGACAATGAAAAAGCCCGGTGACCGTTTCGACGTGATGTTGCCACTGCGCCTGAGTGGGCAGCAGCGCTGGACCAGCGACCGCTCCAGTGGCGGCTCACTGTTCACCGCGCGCACAGGCATATTGCTGCTGGCCATGCTGGTCACTTCGGTGGCGGTGGCACAGGTGCAGGCGCGCGACCCCAATGCCAGCGTGCTCGACCTGATCATCAAGTGGACTCCGCTGCTGGCCAAGGGTTTTGGCTTCAACCTGCTAATCAGCGCAATGGCGATGCTGGTGGGCACGGTGTCAGGCCTGTTGCTCGGACTCGCGCGCATCTCGCTGATGGCGCCAGTGCGTGGCACGTCCTGGATCGTGGTCCAGTTCTTTCGCAATGCGCCGTGGCTGGTGCTGCTGTTCTTCGTCATGTTTCTGATGCCGTTCGAGTTTCATATTGGTGGCCTCACGGTGCCGTTTCCCGACTGGATCAAGGCCATGCTCGGACTGGCGCTTCCGATCATGGCGAATTTCGCCGAGATCGTGCGTGGCGCTGTGCAGTCGATTCCTTCGGCGCAATGGGAGGCGGCGCGTTCGCTGGCGTTCTCGCGGCGCCAGACCCTGTGGCAGATCATCCTGCCGCAGTGCATCAAGCGCATGTTGCCGCCGTGGATGAACTGGTACGCGATCCTGACCATGGCCACGACGCTGGCCTCGATCGTCGGCGTCAGCGAAGTCATGACGATGGTTGGACGTGTCACCGCCGCCGAAGCGCGAACCGACCTGCTGATTCCGATCTACAGCTACGTGCTGCTTTGGTTTTTCATCTACTGTTATCCGATCGCGCTCTGGACCCAACGGCTCGAGTTGCGATACGCCGAACGCTGAACCGGGAGCCCCATGGACCTTGACCCATTCCTGCATCTGCATGGCATCGTGCTGCAGCGCCATGAGCACCCTGCTGTCATGACCTGTTCCGAGTCCGACTTGCTGGTTCCGAAGCTGCCGGGCGCCAAGGCCAAGAACCTGTTCCTGCAGGCCAAGAAGTCGCAGCGCTACCTGCTGGTCACGGTTGCGTCGGACCGATCGGTCGATCTGGCCCGGCTGGGCGAAGTCCTGGGCGTTGGACGCCTGGGGTTTGCATCGGCCGCGCGACTGGCCAGCCACCTGGGTGTGACACCCGGCGCGGTCAGCCTTCTGGCGCTGTTCAATGACACGGCACACGCGGTTGAGTTCGTGATCGACCGCAGCCTGTGGGAGGCTGGCGCAGTCCAGGCCCATCCGCTGGTGAACACGGCGACGGCCATCGTCACGCATGCCGAACTCGTGTGTTTCCTGGCGGCCAGCGGCCATGCCGCACGTGTCATCGATGTGCCGGTCAAGACGCCCGAAGAGGTGGCGGCATGAGCGCAGCGCCGGGCCGCCTCCAAGCAAGCTCGCACCGCAGTGCGAAGCACGAAGGTACTCCAGTGAGCGCCGCCGGGCCGCTCCCAAGGCGCTCAGCACCGCAGTCCGCAGGACGGAGGGCAGTCCAGTGACTACGGCGCATTCTGGCAATCCCCTGGTACGGATCGTCGACGTGCACAAGTCGTTTGGCGCGGTGGGCGTGTTGCATGGCGTATCGATGACGGTGCACGCTGGCGAGGCGGTCTGTGTCATCGGCCCTTCGGGATCGGGCAAATCGACGCTGCTGCGTTGCATCAATGGCCTGGCAGGCATCGACAAAGGCGAGATATTCGTCGGCTCGCACGCGGTGCACCAGTTGCACAAGGACGCGGAAATGATTGCCTTGCGCAAGGACGTGTCGATCGTCTTTCAACAATACAACCTGTTCCCGCACAAGACCGCGCTGGAGAACATCATGATGGCGCCGATACAGGTCTTGCGACAGCCTCGCGATGAAGTTGAGGCGCAGGCGCGCGAGTTACTGAAAAAGGTGCGTCTTGCCGGCAAGGAAAACAGCTATCCAGGCGAGTTGTCGGGTGGGCAGCAGCAGCGTGTTGCGATTGCGCGCGCGCTGGCGATGCGTCCGCAGGTGATGCTGTTCGATGAGGTCACGGCAGCGCTCGATCCCGAGACCCGCAAGGAGGTGCTGCTGACGATCCGCCAGTTGGTCGAGGAAGGGCTGACGTCCATCCTGGTCACGCACGAGATGGCGTTTGCGCGCGAGATCTCGCACAACGTGTATTTCACCGACCACGGTGTCATCGTCGAACACGGGTCACCGGAGCAGATCTTCGGCGATCCGCAGCAGGCGCGCACGCGCGAATTCCTCGAGCAGGTGCACTGACTGTTGCCGCCGACGTGATTTTGACCCCCCGATATGCCGATCTTGACTGACCAGACATCATCCGGTCGCGAACCGCATCAAGCCTCGCTCGTCTCGACTCAGCAAGTGGTCACCGAATTTCGGGGGACCGGATCAAATCGGCATCGGCACAAACACCCTGCCCTCTCGGGTGCGACTAGTTGCCCGGTCCTGTGGTCCTTGCCTTGCTTCAGGCAACCGTCTGTGAACGCCTGAATCTCCTCAGGATGACATGCATTGAACCAGTCCCCATGCGACGAAAAACCCCAGTAAGCGCTTGCGCCGCCGGCACCCGCGCCGACCGTGTAGTTGTCTGACGCCAGTCGCCAGTCGCCAGCCGCGGGTGGTCTCCCTCACGGGGTCTGCATTGGCATCGGTCACGGCGAATGAGTAGTGCCCAACGTCAAGGAGGGCAAACTTATCCGTAACATCTTCCAGCGATTCGTGGAACTCGGATCAAGCACCACACTGGTCAAGGAACTCAGGCTTGATGGCGTGACATCGAAAGCCTGGACAACCCAGGACGGCAAAGTCCGGGACGGCAAGCCAATCGACAAGGGTTTGATCTACAAGCTACTGGGCAATCGAACCTACCTTGGAGAACTGCGCCACAAGGATCAGTGGTACCAGGCAGAACACCCTGCCCTCATCACCCCAGCGCAGTGGGACGATGTGCACGCCATTTTGGCGACCAACGCCCGTGTGCGGGGAAACCACACCCGCTCCAGCACACCGTTTCTGCTCAAGGGCATCGTCTTTGGCCATGACGGGCGGGCGCTGACACCCTGGCACAGCACAAAGAAAGCGACCGGAAAGAAATACCGTTATTACCTGCCCATGCGCGAGATCAAGGAGCACGCCGGCGCGTCAGGTTTGCCGCGTCTGCCGGCAGCCGAATTGGAATCAGCGGTGCTCGACCAACTTCGTGGCATTCTGCGTTCGCCAGACTTGCTCGGCAACGTGCTGCCACTGGCGATAGCGCTGGACCCAACTCTGGACGAAGCAAAAGTCACCGTCGCCATGACTCGGCTCGACGCCATCTGGGACCAACTTTTCCCGGCCGAGCAGACCCGGATTGTCAGACTGCTGGTCGAGAAGGTGATCGTGTCACCCAACGATCTTGAAGTGCGACTACGGGCCAACGGCATCGAGCGACTGGTGCTGGAACTGCGTCCGGAAAAGGCTGAAGAACTGGATGCGGTGCCGGCATGAATGGGATCCTCATCCGCAAGACCGGCGCGACGGACGTCATGTCATCGAGTGATGGCAGATTGACCCTGTCGGTGCCAATTCAGTTCAAGCGGCGCGGCGGACGCAAGCAAGTCACGCTGCCCGATGGCAAGGTTGGCAAGCCCCGCCCATGGGACATGGCCGCCACGGCGTTGCAACTGGCGCTGGCCAGGGGTCATCGCTGGTTGGCCATGCTGGAGTCCGGCGAGGCCAAATCGCTACGTCAGATCGCGTCGCTGGAGGGCGTCGACAACAGCTACGTGAGCAGGATGGTCAACCTCACCACGCTTGCGCCAGACATCGTTGACGCCATCTTGCAGAACGAATTGCCTGACCACCTCACGCTGTTTGATCTGGCGGTGGATCCTCCTGCGTTGTGGGAAAAACAGTGGGACCGGGTTCGATCGGTACTCGCAGACGCAGACGCCGACGCGGTCGTTTGCGGAATCGCGTAAAGCCAGCCAGCAAGTCTGGCAGGCCAGGAGATCGCCCAACAGGTTTGGCCTACCAGCCCCCAAACTATGGATAAAAGTAAGGTTTTGGCTCAGGCACGGCGTGCATCAAGTCGTCACTCGCCCAGTCGGGCTGGCCCTTGGGCCAGAAGTTCGGTGACTCGCGCCGCAGCAAGTCTTCTACATCCTGTGCGTCTTCAGGCCGCAAAGGCCGATTGGATTGGCCATACAGGTCGATCGCGCCTTCGGGCTGGATCGCCGCCGTGCCGAGAGGCTCGTTGGTGTCAGATCGCCGGACCGAAAAGATCGCGGCAGTGCTGGCTACCAGGTGATCGCGCCAAGCGTGCACGCAATGGGACATCGCGCGCCCCTCCTCCAGCAGCGACGCCGACGTGGTCAGGCGCAAAAGCTGGATGTCGCCCGCAGATAGCGGCGCCGGCACCGGGGCCCGGCCCAAGCCAGTCAACGCGTCCCAATGTCGAGCCGCTTCCAGTTGGCTGTGGAACTGCGCCGCCTGCGCCGACAGCGCCCATCGAAGCCACCACTTCCATCCGCCCGTCACGGCGGGAGGCAGCGCCGCCGCCGGCAAGTTCAAGAGCAGAAACAACGTGCCTTCGAGTTTGTCGAACAAGTCTTCACGCGCAGCCTCGTCACAGGCGTCCATCCAGGCCCGCTGATGCGCGGCCAGTAGGCCAGCACCCCAAGGGGTGGCGTACACCCTCGAGACAGCCGCATATCCGTGCAGCGCCCGCAGCCCGAACAGCCAACCTACCGGCGGGCTGACTGGCAAGTCCAGCGTCTGCAGCAGATCGATCCAATCAGCCAGCGGGTTCATCTCGAAGCACTGTCCGTGCGCCGTCAGCGCATCGATGGTTGCCGCGTCGAATCGGTGCATCGTGCGCCACAAGCGCGGCGATCGTTGGCCACCGGCAAGGAAAGCGCGCTTCAGCGCCTGCTTGGGCTCTGCGAGGCCCGCGCCTTCGGGCAGGAGCAGTGAATATAGCCTCAACAACTGTGGCGCCTCGCGTTCGAGCGTCAACAGGTTCGCGCAGTCGGCGAGACAGCGGTTGTGGTCGCCCAGGAAGACGGCGTCGGGCCCCGTCTCGTGCTGTGTGGTGGCTCGGACCAGGCGCACCACATCTGCATCGAGCGCCAGAACCTGCTCCTTGACGCGCCACATGCGCTGCAACGTGCCGTCTGCAATCCAGCGCTCCTCCATAACGACCTTCAGGCGCTGCACTTGTCTGTTCACTTGTGCCAGCGGCAGTCCGGCCAGACGGGCCCACGACTCGGCGTGCGTGAGGATCACCCAGACAAGAAATCCCCGCTGCTCCTTCGCGCCGAAGAGCAGGCAGCCCTGATAGATCGCGCGTTCGCGGTACAGGTATCGGCCGCGACGAACCAGCGCGTAGACCGTGACCGCGCCCGTGCGTTGATCAATGCGAAAGCCGCAGTGGTCCTGCATGTCCACGCCGCGAAAGTTGGCGTCCTCCCACACTTTCGCCGGATCCATGACCATGCGCCAGAGGTGGTCGTGGGCAATCTGCCACCAGCGCACCAGCGGATACCGGCTGGTGCCCACGTGCTTTCGCTGCACATGCTGCGGCAAGGTTCGATCGTGCGTCGCGTTGGCTATCCGGCGTCGCGCGCCTGATCGCCCCGTCATGCCGTTGTTCGCGGTGGACACCGCAGCCGTCTTGGCCGGAGGCTGGGGGGAGCCTCGTGCGACTTCGATGCAGATGGACTGTGCGAGCATGTTCAGTCTTCTTGTAGGTCAATGCCTTGCCTGCATCGCAGCCACAGCCGCTGCCACTGGGCAGCATTTGCAATCAGCGATGAGGGCCACGTGCCCGCCACGATCCGAAACGGGGAGCGCGCGCCACTCTCTCAGCCGGGCATCTCAACCCGCTGATTCATCTCCAACAGCAGCGGTCGTATTCAAGCTTTCCACTGCGTTTTCAGTGGCTCAAACCGGCTGTTGAAATGGCTTGGAACGAGGCGTAAAACGCCTTACTTTTCACAAGTGAATTATGCTCCTAGTACGTCAAAAAATCAATTTCTGACAAGCACTTAGGCGAATTCATCGAGTGCTTTTCGATCGCGCGAAATGCGCGATCCTGATGCCGCTACACGCATCTAAGCAAGCCACTATTGACGAGCAATGCTGGCGTCGCCGACACTGAACGCGGGTCCCCGCGCAATCCAACTTTTGGCCACGAACGGTAAGGCCAGCGACGGAGATCCTGTTGATTCTGCGAATTGACTTGGACCAGATGCTCACAGTGCCGTGTAGTCAACTGCATTGCCACGCCGAGTGAAGCTCGACATCGGTCAGGTCAAGGTCAAGGTCAAGGTCAAGGTCAAGGTCAAGGTCAAGGTCAAACAGATCGTCTTCGTGGAAGAGTCCGGTCAAAGTCATCCAATACGCGGCCAGTAGTTGACTTGTACGCACCACCCAAGGATCTGGCGGAGCGCAACTTTAATATTCTAAAAAGCACTACAAACAAGCAGTACATATATCCAAATTGTCTATTGATTAGATGTTATATCGTTGATATCGACAGAAATTTGATTAGAATTCAACCCATGGATATCAATGACGTAACACAAACCGACAAAATCATGGCAACTGAACAAAACACCGACAACATCGAAACCGGTTTCCCCATTCCTTTCACAAAGGAGGTCCTGAAGCAAGACATCCTCAACGTGATCCTGGTGCTGGCGAATATGTTCCATTTCGCATTTTTTCGGGATCTCAATACTGGTTCACAAATTTGGGAACTTCTCAGTAAACGTCCTCTGGACTACGCAGGCGCTATCGGTGATCCGGATATGACACCGGAAGCACTTGGTCTAAGTTTCCAAGATGTTGAAAACATGGCAATCAGTGAAGATCTCCTTGAGTTTTACGACTTTGGAGTACATGGAATAGTCGATACCACCAAGCCCAGCCAAGATGACTCCGAATCAAGTGGAAATTGGTTATCACGGATCTTGGTCGACCTAAAAGGATCGCACTTCCTTGAGGACTGGAGTGGATACACACACCTCAAACATGGGGAGTCTATTGATCGGTGCATCCATACGCTTGAGCTTGCAAATGCACGAATGATGCTTGAGGGAGGAAGCGAAGGATTCTTCTTGGGCCACCAAGATAAAGTGCTCACTATTCGACAAATGGCCTTGCTCTCGGGTATGACCGAGGCCAGCATCCGCACCCTGTCAGGTCCGAACCGAAACAACCGACTGATTACAAAAAAGGACGGGTCCAGTACCTACGTGGAGATTGCGGACGCAGTGGCATGGTTGATTTCTAAGGGACGATACATCACCATTAAGCGAACCGTGGGACGCGGCGCGGAAATTTTCACCAATCGGAAAATGTTCTCCGCGGACGAATTTGAAGAGGCCATCGAGTTCCGACGCGCTTACTTGAGCGACGAAATCGGATCAGAGTCTGTCAACGCCCGTCTTGAGAAAACAGGACTTAGGAAAGTTACCGTCAAGTCTGATCATTCCCCAGTTACATGGCAGGTGATCGGTTCAGATCAACTTTTGAACACCGAGTTGATGAAACGGCTCGGGGAGGCACTTCAACTTCCACCTGACACTTTCGCCCTTCGCGCCGCAGAAGCGGTTATGCACGAAAAGTTGCGCGAAGTGGAGCAGCAGCTCAAACAAATCAGCCAACCACAACAGTAGGAGGTAATCATGAATTTGAGTCGCCACGCCAAACAACGCAGTCAGCAACGCGCCATCCCACCCATGTTGATTGATTTACTAATTCAATTCGGTGCCAGTGAGAGGGCCGGAACTGGCGTGTCGAAGGTCTATTTTGACAAAGCCTCCCGTCGCCGAGTGAAGGCGTACGCCGGCCCGCTTGCGAGGCTTCTGGATGAGCATCTCGACATTTACGCGGTGGTGACCGATGACATGACGGTGATAACGACGGGCCACCGAACAACAAAGATATGGACACACTAAAAATGCTGCCACTACGCCAGATTTTTGTTGACACCGAAACAACGGGCCTCAGCTCAAAAGCCGGACACCGTATCGTTGAACTCGCAGCTGTTGAAGTCGTCAATGGCCAAATGACCGGCAGGAAGTTTCACACCTACCTGAACCCGGAACGCTCAATTGATGTCTACGCAGAACGTGTACATGGCCTCACCGCGGCCTTCTTGCAGGACAAGCCCCGGTTTTCTGACGTCGTCAATGAGTTCATCGAATTCGTCCGCGGCTCAGAATGCCTGATGCACAACGCTCCATTTGATTCCGGATTCATTGACGCAGAACTTCATGGCATCAATAAATCCGAACGACTTTGTACCTTGTCTAAGATCGTATGCACCGTTGACTTGGCGAAGCAGAAGTATCCCGGTGAATCAGTTTCGCTGGACTCCCTGATCGCCAAGACCGGGAATAGCCGGCGTGGAAATCATTCTGCTCTTCAGGATGCTGAACTGCTCGTAAATGTTTATCACCGACTACTCATCGCCTCTGCTGAAGGGAAATCCATGTCTTCTTTAACCAATGCAGGAAATATGCTCAACTCTTCAAACAACGCCTTCAGCAGTTCTACAGCTGTCCCGAATCGCTCAGGCATCACCCCTGAACGTTTGGGTATGGAGAAAACTATCGAACTGACCTCGGGGCGCAAGGAGACTTTTTACTATCGGCAGCAACACAAGCGCATCATTGATCACAGGGTTGTTAACGAGCGCCGATGGACGAAAGTGGCGGGGCCGCTCCTTTATTCAGTGGCTGACGCATCAGGACTCGTCCGATACATTGGCAAATGGGAATCTGCCACCGCGCTCTATAGCCGCTGGTTGCGCCATGACACGATTCACCATCAGGAGCGTGCCCGCAATATCTACCTACAGGAACTCGATGCTGGTCGTGGTCCGTTGTCTGTATGGTCAGTTTCAGTCGACGAGATCAAGGGGAGATTCCCTTCGTCTGCCGCAAAAATGCCAGCCAAGGATCTCGCTGCTGCTCTTGAAGCGCTGTGGATTGGGCGCTGGAAAGAGCAACTGGCATGGAACCACCGAACGGAAACTGTTCCAAGTGGATTTGATGATGGCGGATTTTGGAACTCCTAATGTCCGACCAAGCGAAGACCCAATAACTAAGTCAGCAGTCGGTCGACCCGCATCACCGCAATCCAATCAAATCAACACATGAACTATCAATCAAGCACCATCGGAGCGATCCTTTCACGCATTAACCAAGATGTCTTGATTCCTGGGATCCAGCGACCCTATGTGTGGGAACCTGAGCAAATCGTGAAGCTGTTCGATTCGCTGATGCGCGGCTACCCGATAAATTCATTTCTGTTTTGGGAGTTGCAACCCGAGAACTTTGGAGACTGGGATGTGTACAAGTTTGTACGCCGGTTTCGGCAGGGTGACATTCACAATGATGCGGCGGCACCCAGTACCGAGCGGCCTGCTGTATTAGTGCTCGACGGCCAGCAAAGGCTAACTTCTCTGCTGATTGGTCTGCTGGGCAGCTACACCATGCGGCTCAAAAATGCCCGCAGAGCGAGCGAATCATCGTGGTTTGAGGATGCGCTATATCTGGATTTGCTACAAAGGGCCGAGGACTCTGATGACGCAGATCCAGACGAAGCGGCAGTCCGAGATACCTACTACGGCTTCAAGTTCCTAGCCAAGGAAAAGTCACCGGCGCCGACTAAAAAGCATATATGGTTTCGTGTCGCGGACATCATGGGAATAACGAACAGAAGCCAAATTGATGTTGCAGTTGACCAACTTCTAGCTGGGCAGCTCGATCTCACTCCCGCCATCGAAGACATGGTGCGAACCAACCTTCATCGGCTTTTTGAAGTTGTCTGGACTGAAGACAGCATCTGCTACTACTTGGAACGTGACCAGCAATATGAAAAAGTCCTCGATATTTTTATACGAGCGAACGACGGCGGCACAAAGCTGAGCAAGAGCGATTTGCTTATGTCCATGATCACTCTTCGATGGGAGAACCTCCATGCCCGGGATGTTACTGAGGAGCTGGTTTATCACCTTCGAGAAGTACTGGAGCAGGACAAAAATTTCGATCGGGACTTCCTGTTGCGTTCAGGACTGTTTTTTAACGACCTCAATTTCGCGTTCAAGGTGGGCAATTTCACTCCACGTAATATTGCGATCATTGAAAGGACTTGGCGTGAAGTTGACAAAGCTTTGCGCTTGAGTGCCGACCTTTTCCGGCGGGCTCAAATTACCGGTAGCAATTTGATTGCGGCAAACGCTGTCATGCTCGTCGGATGCTACTTCTATAAGCGCAACAGGGGCATCCCATTGCAAGACTGGATGTGCCCCGCCGCTCAAGAGGAGTTGATTAGAAAGTGGGTGGTGTCAGTTCTCTTTCACGGTGTCCTTGGCGGGGCTGCCAATGTCACCATGGAGCTATTCCGCAGGGTGATCAACGAGCAATTGCTGTGTCGCGACGACTTTCCTGCCCAGGCCTTGGTGGCGAATCTCACCCGCCGAGGTCGGGTTATGGATTTCAACAAGGAGACTTCCGACCGGTTTGTTGCCATTGATGGGAAAGGTCGCCTTGGCAAGCCAGCTATCAGTCTCCTGTACGATCGAACGGACTGGTCAGGTGAGCACTGGGTATTGACGCAGATCGTTCCATCCTACCGATTAGACGATGACCGGCTGTCCTCCGTGGGTGTTCCGATTTCTGAGATCCCTCAGTTCAAAAGTTGGGGGAGTCGACTGGCGAATTACATTTTGCTGAGCCAAGAGGATGCACGCGAGTATCACCAACTCGACTTTGAAGATTGGATCTCAAGTCGATCTGACGCATGGCTCAAGGAGCATCTGCTACCAAGCAATTTTGCGCTGTATCACGAGCGATGCTTTCTTGACTTCATTGAGGCGCGTACCAACCTAATCTGCGCACGCATGTCCTCGCTTTTCAAACTCCTTGATGAAGAACCAGAAATTCAGAAAGTACAAGTTGTTTAGTATGGGCCGAGGTTGAGACCACCAACGCCCTAGTAAACGGGTACCAATGCTGAAAATCAACCGCTTGATTAGTCCGCGCGTAACTTGTTGATTTCTATCATTGTGGCCAGCGCCCTTTGCGGACTTCGGGCCTTCCGAGACTCCCATGTCGCGGAGACTATTGGCCTACGGAGAGCAGAAAGTGACCATGACGGGGCCTACCGGTCTCAGGGCGAAGTCCGCAAGAACCCGCGTGAACCCCACGGAACACGCGGGGACAGACGAAAAAAATCCAACCAGCGAACTGGTTGGATTTTCAATATGGTGGTGTGGTGCTAACTAGGTGCAAACGAACTGGGAAGTAGCGATCCCCGGTCCTGACTAGGCACAGCTAGCCAGTGCGAAATCGCTCGTCGTTTTCCAATCAAAACGACGGGTTCAATGCAGACAATTTTATCGATGTGCGGACGGCGGTTCAAATCCGTAAAACACTATTGAAACAGCGACCACAGACTTCAATTTTCCATTCAGCCCTGCTTACCGAGCGGACTCCCCCACCTTGTTGACAACACCGGGCTCTTCTGATATCTTTAAGATATCTAACTTCAAAGGAGCCAGAAATGAAAGCTGCAGCAGCCCAGATCGCCTTCCGTTATCGCCCACAAGACAGCGCAACTGGCGTGACCCGCACAACGACCAAACGTCTGGCTGCTGTATTAGGTGTTGACGAAACACAAGTGATTCACCTGGCGCTGCATGAGCTGGCTACCAAGTTCTTGCCTCAATACGTGGCAGATGAGGGAGCTTTGACCAAAGCCCAACTCAATCAGGTTAAAAAATCAGCCCCCAAGGCCAAAGGCGGCACTGTCCGCAGCAGTCTGTTTGAATTGGAAAACACCTGATGCGCTGGTGGCCGGAACCCATGGCTGGCGAAATCGTCTGGTGCCATTTCCCTGACAACATTCACCCCAAACCAAAGCCACGCCCCGGCCTCATTGTTTCGACCAAGGAAGACGACGAAGGCATGATTTTCGTGAGCGTGGCGTATGGGACCAGCCAAAAGACGGACCGTCTCTACAGCGGGGAATTCAGAATCGCAAAGAGCGAGCAACCAAGTGCATATACCAGCGCCGGTTTGAGCTACGACACCAAATTCGACTTGAGAAACGTTCTTGAGCTCCCGTTCAATGACGCCTACTTCTCGGTCCCACCGCATGCGCCATACGGCCAAATCCCAAAACTCGGAACTCTGCATCCCAGCATGGTCCGGATTGCCGCCACCGCTTTTGCGGCAGCAAGTAAATAAAGGCAGTCATGGCTATCACCGCTAGGTCAGGGGGTGACACGTCGGGCAAGAAGCGCCAAAATGCATGAAACTTCAATGAAAAAGCCTCCATGTCAGCCGCTGCCACAGCGCACCTTGCGGACGAGCTGCAAGCTGGCCGTGTCTATCGGCGTGAAGATCTTGCTCGCCTGAGTAATGCAGTTGATCGGCATCTGAATGAACTGGTGTCCACAGGCATGCTCAAAAAACTGGCTCAAGGGCTTTACTACGCACCAAAGCACGCGCTTATAGTTTTTTACTCAAACGGAGAAAAACCACCATGCAAGTCATTCCCCTGAGCCAACATGAGCTGGCTGAGCGCTGGCGCAATGCCACACCCCATCCGGCTTCACCACCTTCACGAAGGTCATCCACAAGATGTACATGGGATCACTCCATATTTTTCGAACGTGCTCGTCGCCGTGATGGCTTCCAAGCGAATTTTCATCCTTAACGCCTAATTTTTTGGATGCACATTCCGTGATTTACGTTAATTAATTCCGTAATTTATGCTATTGAGACAGTATGTAAATACCCGCTCTCTACGCCCGCCGCATCGAGTCTCGCATTGCCGAGACCCTGCAAGACACGCCGGTTGTTCTCCTTGCGGGCCCTCGTCAAGCCGGCAAAACCACACTCGTGAGGCAAATAGCAGCCGACAACGGGCTGCGATAACTGACCCTTGATGATGAGCTGACACTGCTGTCTGCGCGCGAAGACCCGGTGGGCATGATTCGCAGCTTGGACCGCGCCGTCATTGACGAAATTCAGCGGGCCCCGCAGCTACTGCTGGCCATCAAGAAAAGTGTTGATGAAGACCGTCGCCTTGGACGTTTCCTGCTGACCGGATCGGCCAACCTCATGGCCCTGCCCACTGTGGCCGACTCCTTGGCTGGCCGCATGGAGACGCTGTCACTGCTCCCCTTGTCGCAAAGCGAAATTGAAGGGCGTTCGGCGAACTGGATTGACAGCGTGTTCTCCGGGCAGATTTTGAAGTCAGTCGCTCCAGCCCTGGGTAAGCTTCTGGTTGAGCGTGTGCTGCGTGGTGGCTATCCCGAAGCGATTTCCCGCGTATCGGCTAAGAGGCGAAGCACTTGGGCCCGGCAGTACCTGGACGCCATCATCCAGCGTGATGTGCGCGACATAGCCGGTATAGAAAAACTGGACCAATTGCCGCGCTTGTTAAGCGCCCTGGCACAGACCGCAGGCCAGATGTGTAACTACACCCAACTGGGTGGACAGGTCGGCCTGGATGGCAAGACAGCGTCACGCTATATCAGCGTCTTAGAGCAGATGTATTTGCTCAAACGGATTGACGTCTGGGCGCGCAACCGACTCAATCGCGTCGTCAAAACACCCAAGTTGCAGTTCATCGACTCCGGCTTGCTGGCCACCTTGCTGAATCTGAGTACAGAGGAGGTCCAGCAGGATCGCACTCGGTTCGGCAATGCGCTGGAAACTTTTGTTTTTGGGGAATTGCTCAAGCACACCACCACTTCGCAAGGTGACTACCGTCTGCTGTACTACCGGGACGCAGACAAGTACAAGGTCGATGTGGTGATCGAGAACGCCGTTGGACAACTGGTGGGGGTCGAGGTCAAGGCCGCCGCCATCTTTACACTTTGCGCCCACTACTTTGGCAAAGTCCAATCTGCTCAAAGAGGGCGTGGCACCCACCGCGGTTTGGGTCACTGGTAACACCGTCATTGATGCACTTCTTGACATCGTTAAGCGCATTTCTGCAGATTCGGCGTTGCAGGCTAAGCTTGCTCAAGCGATGCCCTGGCTTGATGACCCTAAGTGTCGGCTCATTCTGGTCACCGGGCATAGGCGCGAAAATTTTGGAGAAGGCATCGAAGGCGTATGCCGAGCATTGCGAACCTTGGCATCAGATCCTGATGTAGTGATTGTTTACCCGGTGCACCCGAACCCCAATGTGATGGAGCCCGTGCACCGGCTGCTAGACGGCGTTGCCAATGTGCATTTAGTGGAGCCTATGGAGTATTTGCCGTTCGTTTTTCTCATGACCAAGACCTACTTCATCATTACCGACTCCGCTCGGGCGGCATCCAAGAAGAAGCGCCATCATTAGGCAAACCGGTGCTTGTGATGCGCGACACCACCGAACGACCCGAAGCAGTTGCTGCGGGGACGGTGCGCATTGTGGGCTCTAGCGAAGCACGAATTTTGGAGGAGGCTAAGATCTCCGCTGGCGGTCTATCGAGAACTCTTGCTCAACAGCCCGCAACATTCAACCCTCGTTCATTGAAACCCAGGGTGTTGCACTTCAGATTTGAATCCGCCGATATATACCCTTTAGCAGAAGTCATGCCAGCATTTTGCCAGCTGGTTGTGCGCCAATTCAGTGCGTTTCGCTCGTTATTCAATAGCAAGCTACCATTTTGGTGCGATTGCATTTTCTAATAA